>Ga0164242_10000062_pt1 | contig 122758 bp, 110 predicted proteins | sample OricomgcompostMG_FD_108783 | JGI IMG/M metagenome (GOLD analysis project Ga0164242, IMG submission 108783) | Miracle-Growth compost microbial communities from Emeryville, California, USA - Original compost - Miracle growth compost (MG) ...
CGCAACCGCAGTAACGCCTGCACAATAGCTTTTTCCGATTTTCCGAACTTGGCAGACACTTCTGCTAAAGAAAAAGTATATTTTCCATTAGATCGTTGTTCACTGATAAAGTCGTCTATATAACCGTATTGATCTGACATTTATAGTTATTGTCTGCGATTATATACACTTTTCGTATATAATCGCAGACGCAAACTTAACAATTACCTTTGTTAATCGCAAGCGTTCAGGTAAATAAATTCGGCGGATGGCATATTGATTCCCCAAAAAGGCGAGTTCAGGACTGAAATCCGTTTAGATAATAATCGCACTAGTTTTGGAGGCATTTCACGACAGTAATTTTGTCCAGTTTTTTAGTAAATAAACTGGACATTTTTACATACCGCCCATTATTTTTTGCGGAAAGGAGATAAGATTTTCGCTTTGCGTTTTTAGTTCTTTTTTCATTTAGAAAACCCAAAAAAAGGCCGAGTTCCGAGCGTCTTTTGAACCCTCGCCCGCGACTTCGGAGCCGGGGCAAAATCCGTTTGTCATACAAACGTACATCTTGCTCCCTGCACTCCGAGGCAGGGTAGCCTCAAATGGCTTTTTAGTCTGTCGGAAGCAGAGCCGCGCCAAGCGTTCTCTCAAATTAACTTATCTCCAAACAAATTCTATTATGAACGTGAAGGAACAGCGCGTTCCATTTCGTTCCGTTTTTTGTCCCATTTGTGGGAAGTAAATATTTGATAATAAACTGGTTATCCATATTTTTCGTTCCATTCCGTTTTTGAGCCAGGGCGTTCCATTTTCGTTCCATTTTGCAGAAAAACGTTCCATTTTTAAAAGAATCGACATTGAAAATCAAATGGTTAGTGGCACTATGCTTTCCATTGCCTGCATAAAAAAAATGGAACGAAACGAGGAGTAGAATCCGGTCGCTTCGGCACATTATTTCCAATATTATTTGGATGTTTTTGCACCCATTTATCTTCCCCGGAGTGTAAGTTCCTTCCAGCTACAAAAGTTGCCCATGAAGTGGATCATATTTTCCTTTTCATCCGCGAAGATGGCTGCCATTAAGGATGTAATTCCTTCTTCCTCCGGTTCAATCTTCTTTCAACGCCGGACATATCCGCGCCGATTTTTTCCTCATCTACTTCCGCATAGATTTGAGTGGTTGTTATTTTGGTATGCCCCAGCATCTTGGATACGGTTTCAATGGGAACGCCGTTTTTTAAGGTGACAGCCGTGGCAAAAGTATGTCGGGCAAGATGAAAGTTCATGTCCTTGGTAATGCCGCAAACCGCACCTATAATTTTCAAATTCCGGTTGACTTCCTGGTTGGATACAGGTGGAAAAACCGTTCTGTTTTGTATGGCTCGCGGGTCATTTTTATATTTATCCATAATCACAATCGCGGCATTTAATACAGGAACTGCGGACAGTTCTTCCGACTTTTTCCGGTAGGTGTCTATCCATAATTTGCCGTCATTGGCTACCAGAAAATCATCTTTTGTGAGCTTGGCAACGTCCGCATAGGAGAGACCGGTATAGCAGGCAAACAGAAATAAATCCTGCACCAAAACCAATTTCGGGTTGGTAAATTGCTGTTCTTCTATGCTGATTAATTCCGGAATCTGTAACTTTTTTCTTTTGACTTTCTTCCTTTTAATCTGGTAATTTTCAAACGGATTGTCTTTTATCCAGCCTAATTTCTTCGACCAGGTGACCATTTTTTTCAATCGTTCCAGATGTTTGGCGACGCCGTTACCTTGACAAACATCCCATTTTTTGATGGGATAATGCCGGATGTAATGCTCCAGGTCGGTAATAAACTGGTAATTCAATTCGGCAAGGAAAATATCTTCTCGCTTAAATTTAAACTTCAGAAAACGCTGGAGGTAGGCTTCCGTGGTTACATAATTTTTCATGGTTCCGGGTGCTAAAACATCGTGGTTAATATCATGATGATATTTGAGCAGTTGAAGGAGGGTTCGTGCAGATCTGTCTTTACCTAAAAATTTTTCTTTTAAAATTTCCGCCGATACCGGTTTTTGATGCAATACCATGTCATCATAAAAATGATGAATCTTCAGTTTGACTTTTTCAAGGTAGAGATTAAGCTGTTTGATTTCCGGCGTTGCGCCTTTGATTTTATCATCTTTTGCGAGCCAGATATTTACAGGGATTCTTCGTTTCAAGGAGGTATCCGCATTTTTTCCATTGACGGAAATGCGCAGATAGAGTGGCGCCGTTCCTTCCTTGGCTTTGTACTTTTTTACATAAAACGATACGCCGAGTGTTGGGGTTTGTTGTGTCATAACATCCAAATTTTAAGGTTTGTGATTAATCTGTTTCAAAGAGGGCACAAAGGGCACTCAACAGCGTTAATTGAAACCAAATAAAATTGAAGCAACTTGATGACAATCATCAGGTTAGATCTTTTTGTGCCCCCGAAGGTAGGGCATAAAAAGGGGCCACGAATGGGGCACTTTTTTCATGATTTTGGATGGTAAGATTTGACTTACAAAAATTGAAAAAGCCGCTAAAATCAATGATTTAGCGGCTTTTGGGTTTCTTTGAACCTCTTAAAAGTCGGGATGACTGGATTCGAACCAGCGGCCTCGTCGTCCCGAACGACGCGCGCTACCGGGCTGCGCTACATCCCGTAATGGGTTGGCAAAGGTAAGTATTACCCTTGAATTTTAAAATAAGAGTAGTGGATCTTTGGCTTTTTGCCTTTCTTATTCGGTACAGGGATATTCCAGCAGTACGATAATTTTTCACTAGGTGCAAGGTCTGATGCATCTGTAGTTTACTACATTTGCGGAATGGAAAGAGAAGTTAAGCAGCTATCGCTGCAGGACCGCGATCGGCGCGTAATTTGGCATCCTGACACCCAGGCTCAGACTGAACCGCCTCCCATTGCGATAACTGAGGGTAAAGGAGCCCTCTTGATGGACGAAAATGGATCTGCTTATGTGGATGGCATATCGAGCTGGTGGGTAAATATTCATGGCCATGGCCATCCCTATATAGCTCAGAAGATTGCGGAGCAGGCTTCCAGGCTCGAACATTGTATTTTTGCAGGACTCACCCATCCGCCAGCTATTGAATTGGCGGAGCGGCTATTAGAGATTCTCCCTTCCTGTCCTGCGGATCCCCGGGCCAACCAGGCTAAGATCTTTTTTTCTGATAACGGATCGACCGCCGTAGAAGTGGCGCTGAAAATGGCCATCCAGTATTGGCGTAACCAAGGGATCGAAAAAAAGAAGATTTTAGCATTCCGCCATGGCTACCATGGGGATACTTTCGGTGCGATGAGTGTGAGTGCACGGAGTGCGTTTACCCGGCCATTTGAAGATTACTTGTTTGAGGTGGATTATGTGGACATTCCTGTGTCTGATGGGGTAGGAGCTGGCATCGTCAATATCCCGTCAAGACCGGCGGCTTTACTTCCCGATGATTCTTACTTTGATGGCATCGCCGATAAGTTGGAGACAGGGCAATATGCGGCTTTTATTTTTGAGCCCTTAATTCTCGGAGCCGGAGGAATGCGCATGTACACAGCCCCTGCTCTGGATAAACTCATCGAATTATGCAGAGCCCACCAATTGCTCATTATTTCCGACGAGGTGATGACCGGATTTGGCCGCACCGGGAAGCCGTTTGCCATGGAATATGCCCAATCTCGGGCGGATATAATTTGCCTTTCCAAAGGACTCACAGGAGGTACAATGGCCTTGGGGATTACCTCTTGTGTACAGAAGGTATACGATGCCTTTTTGTCGAATGATCCGGCAAAAGCGTTCCTGCATGGACATTCTTTTACTGCGAACCCTATTGCCTGCGCCGCTGCCTTAGCTAGCCTGGACTTATTTGTCAAAACGTCGTGCGGGGAAGACATTGACCGGGTGGTTCGTAAACAAACCGACTTTTTACGCCAAATTCAGGATCAGCCGATGATCAAGAATCCACGCCAGACGGGTACCATCCTCGCGTTCGATGTCATTACCAAGGAACAGGACGGTTACATGAATAGTATGCGGGGCTTTTTAAGCGATTTCTTTATTTCAAGAAAAATCATCTTGCGGCCATTGGGTAATACCGTATATATCCTGCCTCCTTACTGTATCACAAATGAACAACTTGATGCGATCTACGATGTGGTTATCGCGATGATTGATCAGTTGTCATCCAGCGAAGCGTTGCAGAGGGGGTAGGCATTCATGCCTTTCTGGGATGACTGCCGATGCATCATCAACGATTCTGAAGGCGCTGCAAGGAGTCTATCTTTTCGCTGGATAGCTTGAGGTTAGTCAGACCTGCTTCCATCAATGGGCCGGTCAATTTGTTCATCATGGCTGCATAAAAGCGCCACCAGGGCGTCCAACCTGCCTTCAGGTTCATAAACCAGATTACGGTAGTGCCCAAGCCATCTTCAGAAGGCCTTAGAATGTATCCTCCTGTGATATCGGGTACCGTGTTGTAGGTAAGTTGGAAATGTAATACGCTGTCTTCTTCGGCATCGGTAAGGATGTAGCTGCCATATCCGGCGCCTTTATCTGCTCCCTGCCAGGTAATGCCGCTGTCACCCAGTGGAGTGATTCGCGCGGTGGGATCCACTTGGATCCAAGGATACCAGGATCCATAGTTTGCCAAGGAAGTGAGCTCACGCCTGACAATAGTTTTTTCGACTGGTATATAGGTTTCCTTGACCACTCGTCCGGTAGAAGGTAGTATTAGCGTGATAAGGACAAACAGCACCACGACGGTAAATAAAAAGAAAGTCAGATATCGCAGATATTTTCGGGCCATATTTGAAATATAGTACTATTCCCAGCGAAAAACCTTAATAGCAACGGCATAGACGACAAGCCCCCATATGGTCAGAATGAGCAACTCCTTGGGCAGATGCCAAAGAGGGATTCCTTCGAATGAGACTTTCCGTAAGGCATCGTTGAGGTAGGTAAGGGGTAGGATTTTACACAAAGGCTGGAGCCAGGAGGGAAACACATCAATGGGAAAAAATGTACCTGCCAGCAAAAACTGCGGAAGGGTCACAATGTTGGCAATGGGAGGGATAGAGCTTTCATTTCTGGCAATGCCACTGATGATAAACCCGAATCCCATAAAAATGAGCAATCCAAAAGCAGACAGGATAAGCAGATCGATAACTGTGGCCAGACCGTGAACCAAGGTGAACCGGAAAAAGCAAAAGCCGATCACGATCAAAAATATGGCTCCCAGCAGTTGGAAAACAAGACGGGCAAGTGCCTCGCCTAATAGAATATTAAATTTTCGTACCGGCGTGGCAAAAAAACGTTTTAACACTAATGTCTGCCGCAAACTAAAAAAGAGAAACGCGGTGCCAAAGACCCCGGTACTGAGTAGGGAAAAACCCAGCATGCCGGGAAGGATAAAGTCGATCTGCCGGTAAATTCGACCCGGTACCAGCACCGTATTTACCGTGGCTATAGAAGGGTTGTCGGGGAAGATCTTCTGGTTAGCATCGGCAATCACTTCTTTCAACAGCGATTGGAACATGCCGATTTTGCCGTGAGAAGCGTTTGAAGTCAATACTTGCACGGCAAACCGCTGCGTTGTGGGATTTACTCCTGTCGGCGCTTGAGGGTTTATCTTGAGGATAGCGGTAATTCGGCCTTTCTTTAGGTCTTCTGTCATTTCTTCCACCGACTCATCGGTCACCAGTTTGATCACCTTAACCCTGGAGAGTGCCTGATAGATAGGATTCTGGATGTCAGAAGAGGGATCTATGCCAATTTTTACCGAAAATGCGGCGTCGCCAATAAAGCCGAAAACCAGTACAAAGATGAGTGGGAAACCGATGGTAAAGACAACCGCGGAAGGACTTCGGAGCATGGCTTTGAAACCCGCCTTGGCTAATGCCACCAATGCCCTAAACTGGCTGTATCTTTTCGACGTGTCCAACATATCTACGGAGATGCAAACCTACGTCAAAGGCAACAAATATTAAAACGGGAAATGCGCTCTGGACGCTATCAAACCATAAACAGTACAAATAACATTTAATTAACAATCGGTTCGAAAGGCAGCTTAGCCATGATTGTGCCGCTAGTATGGGTAAGGGAATGTAGCTGGCGGTATATAGGATATTGGCGGCCTAATTCCTTTTGTAGAATTCGCGTATGCATTTCTCCGGTGAGTTGATTGTACATCTTTATCAAAGACTGACCTTCCCGGGGATACTGGCGAATTTCGTATGATTTTAGCTTCGCCATATGAGCGGCACAGGATAGGGCAGCAGAAAGCCCTCCCAATCTATCAACCAGACCCAGTCTTGCTGCATCGTTTCCGCTCCAGACCCGGCCTTGTGCAATGCTGTCTACAAGGATCGAGGAAAGATTGCGCCCTTGTGTGACCCGGTCTTTAAAGGTGACGTAGACGCTGTCCACGGAACTTTGAATAAATTGCCGCTCCTGGGCGGTCAATGGCCGGGTCATGGTACCCATATCGGCATACTTTGCCGTTTTTACCCCATCGAAAGTGACTCCCAATTTGTTGTTGAAGAACTGATGGAGATCCGGTATAATACCGAATACGCCGATTGAACCGGTCAACGTATTGGGTTCGGCGAAAATGCTATCGGCCACGCAGGAAATATAATATCCTCCTGATGCCGCATAATCACCCATAGACACCACGACAGGCTTCACTTGTTTGGTCAAAAGCAGTTCCCGCCATATCTCATCTGCCGCAAGGGCACTTCCACCAGGAGAATTGATCCTTACAACGACCGCCTTGACACTGCTGTCTTTCCTTAACTTAGCGATCAAACGGACATAACGCTCCGCTGCGATGGTTGGCGCCCCGGGGTTGCCATCTTCGGCTTGTATTATGTCCCCTTGTGCAAAGACCAGAGCAATCTTATCAGATGTTTCCCGGACGGATTTGTTTTCCAGGGTCTTGGTATACTTTGTGAGTTCAAGAAAAGGAATCTTGTTATTCCGGGCGAGATCCAGTTTTTCCCGGAGGCTGCTTTGAACTTCATCGTCATACTTTAGGGCGTCTACCAGTCCGTACTTTAAGGCATCATGAGCGGATTGGATCAGCCCATCGTTTGCATAACTAAAAAGAGTCGCTGTGTCGATATGCCGCTGCTGGCTGATTCCCTGCAGGAAGTGACCGTAGAGATTTGCCAAATATCGTGTTGTCTGAATTTTGTTGGCGGGAGTCATCTGCGTGACGCGTAAGGGCTCCGTAGCGCTTTTGTATTGACCTTCATAGAAGATCTGCGGCGTGATCTCCAGTTTATCCAGCGCGCCCTTTAAAAAGGCCATCTGCATGGAGAATCCTGAAAAATCAAGCATACCCACGGGGTTCAGGAATATTTTGTCAGCCACCGAAGCGGTGTAGTAGGCTTTTTGCGAGATGACTGAGCCATAGGCATACACGAATTTTCCAGAGCGCTTAAAATCTAGCAAAGCCCGCCGGATTTCCTCATTGGTCGCCAGTCCGTTCGGGTCCCCATTTAATTTTAGAAAAATGCCCTCGATCCGGTCATCTCCCGACGCATGGCGGATTCCTGAAGTAAGATCATACAGGCCTGGTATGGCGGTAGGACCATTCTTGAATAATGCATTTAGGGGGTTTAGATAGGTTTGTTCCCGGATGGGATTGCTGAGGTCCAATACCAGAACGGTGCCCCTGTCAATGCTCGGGGCGCTTCGCGGGGAAAGCGCGCTGGTCAGCATGACAGCCACCACAATAAAGGCAAGCGCAGCGAAAACAATCAATGCAAGCATGACTGCAAAGAATGTCCTGAGAAAACTTTTCATACGCCGTTTTTTTCTTCGTTTCTCAAAAATACGGTTAATTGTTACTTTTGCGGTCGTATTTCATGACCGCCGTATATTTATTATTGGGGACCAACATGGGCGACCGGTTGCAACATCTGGAGGATGCCTGTGTGCTATTGTCAGCGCTTAAGGGCAATGATGGACAGCCAGTATTGGGAAGTTCAAAAGATGTGCCGGGAATTTTTACCAAGTCTCCGATATATGAAACGGCAGCCTGGGGAAAGATCGAGCAGGCCGACTACTTAAATCAGGCTGTGGCATTTTCTACAGCCCTCGATCCTTGGAAATTACTGGAGGCTACCTCAGCCATAGAAAGTCAATTGGGGCGGGTAAGACGGAAAGTTTGGGAACCTCGTATCATTGATATCGATATTCTATTTTACGGAAGCCAGATCATTCGCGAGGACCGCCTTGTGATCCCTCATCCGCACCTCCAGGATCGTCGGTTTGTCCTGCAACCCCTCTCGGATATCGCCCCGTCTTTTGTGCACCCAGTGCTAAAGAAAACAATCTGCACCTTGCTGAAACAGTGTAAAGATCCGTTGTGGGTAAGAAAATATAGCTAAGGGGAGAATCAGATGGTAAAGCCGTGGGGCAGAACGGCTCCTTTCCTGATTACCACAATACCGCTTTTTACCACATAGAGTTCGTGCACGACGTCGTTCAGGTGCTTTCCTCCGTTGATTCGAACATCGTTGCCTATGCGACAATTTCTGTCCAGGATGGCATTGTTAATATAGCAGCGTTCTCCTATTCCCATGGGCGGATTTCCCCGGCTAATCGCATCGTTGATCTCATCGAGTGTCTGATAGGTGTCGCTACCCATGATATAGCTGTTCACAATCGTGGTGCCTTTCCCTATTCGGGTGCGGATCCCCACTACCGCGTGTTCAAGCCTGCTTGCGAGGATAATGCAACCGTCCGCAATCAAAGTCCGTTCCAGGGTGGTACCGGATATCTTGGAGGGTGGAAGCATGCGTGCCCGGGTGAATATGGAATGATGGTAATCGAATAAGTTGAAGTTCGGAATATCGCTGGTGAGCTCCAGGTTGGCTTCAAAAAAAGAGGTGATGCTTCCAATGTCGGTCCAGTATCCCTCATACTGGAAACTGACCACCTTGTTGTATTTTTCAATCGCCTGGGGGATAATTTCCTTTCCAAAGTCGACCACTTCCTTGTTTTCATTCAGGATTTCGAAAAGAAATTTCCGGTTAAAGATATAGATCCCCATGGAAGCCAGATATTCTCTCCCTTCCCGCCGCATTTCTTCACTGACTTCCGATTTCCAGTTCTTCAATTCTTCGGCATCCGGCTTTTCTACAAAGGAGGTAATGAGATTTTCCGCATCTGTTTTCATGATCCCAAAACCGGTAGCGTCCTGGCCGTTGACCGGGATGGTGGCGATAGTGATTTCTGCTTCCTGGTCCACGTGGTTCTGCAACATGTCCTGGAAGTTCATTTGATACAGCTGATCTCCGGACAAGATCAATACGAAATCAAACTCGTAGGTTTCCAAATGATGCAGACATTGCCGAACCGCGTCTGCTGTTCCCTGAAACCATGCCGAATTGGACGGGGTTTGTTCCGCGGCCAAAATGTCCACGAATCCGGTACTAAAATGATCGAAATGATAGGTGTTCTTTATATGCTTATTCAGCGAAGCGGAATTAAATTGAGTCAGTACGAATATGCGGCGAATATCAGAATTGAGGCAGTTGGAAATAGGAATATCCACCAGCCGGTACTTACCTGCGATGGGGACCGCCGGCTTGGAACGTCTCTGGGTGAGGGGGGATAAACGGGTGCCTTGTCCACCACCGAGAATAATAGCAATCACTCTTTGCGGCATCTCCATCAATTTAAGCTTAAATATAAGTCAATATATTGTTGTGCGGACTTATCCCAGGAAAAATCCAGTTTCATCATCTTGCGTTGTAATCCGTTGAGTTTTTTGGTATCCTGATATAACTCCATGGCGCGTCCTATGGAATAACATACGTCCCAAACACTTGGCTGAAGAAAACGGATGCCATAGCCTCCGGGATCACCAAAATCCACAATAGTGTCTTTTAGGCCCCCCGTACTGCGGACCATGGGCATGGTACCATAGCGAAGGGCATACATCTGATTAAGGCCGCAAGGTTCCACCCTGGAGGGCATGATCAGGAAGTCGCTTCCCGCATAAATCAGATGAGACAATTGCTCGTCATATCCGATAAAGTTGTTGTATTCGCTGTTCAGCCGGCTTTTCATTTCATCAAGGCGCCATTCCAGATGAGGGTCCCCGCTACCGAGCACCAGGAAACTGGCATTCCCCTGGGTGTCTTCAACCGATTGGATGATAATATCAGGTAAGAGATCCGCCCCTTTGTCATTGACGAGTCTTCCGATGAAAGAGAACAAGGGCTTTGCGGGATCCATATGGAAAAGGGCACAGATCTGCTCTTTGTTTTTGCGTTTGCCCGTAATAAAGTTCCGGATGCTGTAATGCTGGGATAACAGAGTATCCGTGGCAGGATCCCAAATGCCAGTGTCTATGCCGTTCAATATTCCCCTGCACTTTGCAGACTCCTGCCTGAATAATGATTCCAGGCCATTGGCTGACCACATCAGTTCCTCCATGTAACCGGGAGAAACGGTGGTCACCGCCCATGCGCTTTTAACGGCCGCGGCCATGGGATTGATCAGATGGTCCCAGTCAAGCATACCGGCTTTCCAAGGATCAAACGCCGGCAGCCAATGGACGCGGTCCCATCCCATTTGGCCTTGATACTGGGCATTATGGATCGTAAATACCGTAGGGATGCTCTTTAAGGCCTCATATTTGAAACATTGAGTCATCATAAAGGGAATGAGACCCGTATGATGATCGTGGCAATGGATCAGATCGGGCTTATCCTGCCAGGCATTGATCCAGTCCAGTGTAGCGGTTTGGAAAGCGGTAAACCGCTCACTGTCGTTAAAGTGGCCATAAATCGTGTCCTGATCCAGTAATCCCGGAATATCGACTAAATACAGATCAAAGCCCAGCTTATTGGTTTTCTCTTTAAGGACGTTAAAGTGCCGCCAGGTGTTGCCGAGCCATACTCCTTCCTGGTGTACCAGCTCAAAGCTATTTTCGGCCACAAAAGGAGTGCGGTAGCACGGAATGACTACTTTGACAATATGGCCGGACAACTGTTCGTATTTGGGCAGGGCGCCCAGTACATCTCCCAACCCGCCGACTTTCGCTACAGGGTAACACTCTGCACTGACGTGTATGATTTCCATGATCTCAGTTTAAATTTTCTCCCCTGAACCGCCCTGGCAGCCTGCTGGGAATCAAAACGGAATGTACATATTTCCCATGAACTTTGAAAATTTACAGTGAATATAGTTAAATTCTCAGCAACTCCGTGGCGCGTATTCTGATCGGAAACGGATGGCAGACTGCCTTCCATGAGACCACTCCTGTGCACTGCTCTGGGTGAGGTCAGCAGAGGGCTGGCGATAAAAGAGTAAGCAAATTGCGTCAATGTCTTTCGGCAAAATTCAGGTGGGAGATACATACGGCGCCGTGAACTAGCGCACAAAAAGGCACCGGCAAGAAATATACGGGAATCTACCTTGATGTGTCCGCTTGGTGACCCGGATTGGATTCGAACCAATGACCCTCAGCTTAGAAGGCTGATGCTCTATCCAGCTGAGCTACCGGGCCGAGATAGAAGGATATATAGATAAAATAACAAGCTATTTTCCGAAGGCCAAAAGTAGAATATATTTTCTAAATTGGAAACTTAAATATGACCCGGACAATGGATGTTAAGATAGAAGAAAGCTGGAAAACGGTATTGCAGGATGAATTTGATCAGCCCTACTTTGCACGTATTACCGATTTTGTCAAACAACAAGTAGGGCAGGGGAAGACCATTTATCCCCCTGGCAAACTTATATTCAATGCCTTTGATAAAACTCCGTTCCCCGATGTCAAGTGTGTCATTTTGGGACAGGATCCTTACCATGGCCCCGGCCAGGCACATGGATTGTGTTTTTCCGTAAACGATGGCGTTCCGCCGCCGCCGTCACTGGTCAATATTTTCAAGGAACTTCATGCCGATTTGGGTACGCCGGTTCCTGCCTCTGGTAACCTGGAAAAATGGGCCGAACACGGGGTCTTGCTGCTCAATGCGATATTGACGGTCGAAGCCCGACATCCGGCCTCTCACAGTAAAGTCGGCTGGGAAACCTTTACCGATGCGGTAATTGGCAAGATATCGGCCATAAAAGAAAATGTCGTTTTTTTGCTTTGGGGCCGTTTTGCCCAAAACAAGCAGGCGTTAATTGACTCGGGGAAACACTGTATTCTTAAGGCGGCTCATCCGTCTCCGTTTTCCGCTGCCCAGGGTTTTTTCGGGTGCAGACATTTTTCCAAGACAAATGAATATCTTCGAAGTCACGGGCTGCCTCCTGTGGACTGGCAGTTGTAAAAGCTAAAAATTGAGGGATGATCATGAAGGAGCGCGGCAGATCAGCAGTTTCTCAGGACAGACAAAAAAGGAACCCTTTTAAGCATATAGGGATGGCCATCGCCGGCCTGGTCGCCGTGGTTTATCTGTTAAATCCCGATGCGGGTCTTATCGAGCTGATCCCCGATAATATTCCCTTGATTGGAAATCTGGATGAAGTAGCGGCTACCATACTGTTGTTTCGTGTGGTGAGGTATTTCGGATGGAATCCATTTAAAAAGAAGAAAGGATAAAATAATTTGATTGTCAACATCTTATAAATACAGAAGTGCCGTTCGTCTCCGCAGATGGGCCATCCGTCCGCGAGTCTCCGGAGGCGAGGGTTCGCAGCTTGTCCGGATATCTTGTAATTTTGCCTTATGGACAGTCAGATGAGCCAGTCGATGTTGAGCGAAAAGGATCGGAAGTTTATGATCTTCTGGGAAAAACGGCGGGAAAGACCTCACCGCTGGGTGTATTTTCTCATGCAGAATTTGCCGAGAGGTATCATTTTCAGTGCCCCCATCGCTTTATTTTTCTTTATCGAAGCACCCAGGCATCGGGGACTGATCTCCCATGGAGATCTGATCCTGATCATGGTGGGTATTTTCCTTACTGCCGTCTTCTACGCCATTTTTCGGGGTTCTACGAAATGGGATCAATATGAGTCTCATTACCAAATCCTGAAGATGAAGGAAAAAAGAGGCCTCTGAAGGAAGTGTGTTCGGGCGCTGTGAGATAAGATAGGCATCTTCTGCGAAATTTGTATCTTGTCAACGCCAATGAGAAAAAACAAAGTAGACCAAAAAGGGTATTCCTCCGATGTCATTCCTATTTCTGTTTCGTTAAGCCGGCCAGGCTATCCCGAAGGAGCGGAAACGCCACCGAGCAAAAATTATGTATTAAGACGGGTATTTTATTTGAGTCTGCAGGCTATCTTCAATGCGGTGATCATTGGATTTATAGCCAAGGCGCTGGTGGCCTTGATTGATTTGATTACGAATTTATGCTTCTACGGTACGGTTTCCTTTGAGCCGGTAGCGCCTGGCAAAGAATACCTCGGGGTTTTTATTGTACTGGTCCCCATCATCGGCGCTTTGATCGTAGGCATTATGGCCCGGTTTGGCTCCCCCGGCATCCGAGGACATGGCATTCCTGAAGCCATGGAACAGGTGCTGCTCAATGAAAGTAAGATCCCTCCTGTCATTACCTATCTCAAACCCCTTGCCTCGGCCATTGCCATAGGCACAGGAGGACCGTTTGGAGCGGAAGGCCCGATCATATCGACCGGCGGCGCGCTGGGGTCCCTGGCCGGGCAGATCATGCGCATCACTGCCAATGAACGGAAGATTATGCTGACGGCAGGGGCATGTGCCGGAATGGCGGCTATCTTCGGTTGCCCGATTGCGGCAATACTGTTGGCGCTGGAACTCCTTTTATTTGAATTTTCGCCCCGTTCGATCATTCCGGTGGCGCTTTCCTGTGCTACCGGAGCTGCGATGCATTTTCTGTTGTTCAGTACCGAACCGATTTTTGCCATGGCGGCGATCCCGAATCCTGATAGCCTGTCTATCATTACCTATACGGTATTCGGCATCATTCTCGGCTTTGCAGCTGCTTACGTATCCAAAAGTGTTTATTTTTTTGAAGACATGTTCGCCAAACTGCCCCTGCACTGGATGTGGTGGCCGGCAATCGGTGCGGTAGTAGTGGGTGTGGTGGGGTATTTTGCGCCGCAGACGATGGGAGTGGGGTATACCAATATCAGCTTATTGCTTACCGGAAACGTACCGCTTCAAATGCTCTTTGTACTCTGTGTCCTTAAGTTTGTGTCCTGGAGCATCTCGCTCGGAAGTGGTACTTCAGGGGGTACATTAGCGCCTTTATTTACGATAGGAGGGGGATTGGGTTCGTTGCTGGGCATGCTTACCTTATATGTATTCCCCCACTCGGATATCAACATCGCTACCGCAGCTCTGGTGGGGATGGCCGCTATGTTTGCCGGGGCATCCAGGGCGTTATTAACCTCCATTGTATTTGCCTTGGAGACCACCGGCCAGTTGCACGGGTTGTTGCCCCTGATTGGGGCTTGTACGGCTTCTTATTTTGTGTCTTTCTTCCTCATGAAGGGAAGCATCATGACCGAAAAGATGGAACGCCATGGCCTGACACCTCCGGAGACCTTTGAACCGGATGTGCTGGAACAGGTATTGGCCCGCAACGCCATGTATACCGACATGAGTGTGTTGGCGGCGGATAACTCCATAGGTGAGGCCAGAGACTGGATCAAAAAGCATGCGGCGGAAGAGGAATACACCACTTTCATCGTCGTGGATAAGGATAAGCGCCTGGTGGGATTGGTGCAACGATTGGATATTTTCAGTAAGATGTACGAGGATAGTGCGCAGATCAGTTCGCTAATCCGGGGCCGCGTGGCTTATATTTATCCCAACAATCAGTTGAGTCTCGCTGTGGAATTGATGGATAAGTATGATATTGATGTATTACCAGTGGTGAAACGAGATGAATCTCATCAGGTGTTGGGTGCTATTTCCAGGAAAACCATATTTTCTATCTACCACAAGCGGCGCGACGCTGATGAACTGTACAAACAAACGATTTCTTTGCGGCAAAGAGGCATGCGCATGATCGTGCGAGGACGCCAGCTTTTCCAGCGTGATCATGAATAAGTTGGTTGACGAGCCTAACCGCCTGCGGTAATTTGTTGTAAGAAGTAGGTGGCTACGCGAGGCTCCAGAACAATGGTGAAAACAATGCCGAAGATAGCTCCCCAAAGATGGGCATTGTGATTGATCCCGTCATTTCCTTTTCGGGACATATATACGCAGAATATCAGATACAGTCCTCCGAAGATAAAGGCAGGAATTCCTATGGGAATGAAGAACAAATAGATTTTTGCCCACGGGTTGAACAGGATAGCCGCAAATAATACCGCAGACACCGCTCCCGAGGCTCCCAGGGCCCGGTAACCATAGTCTTCGCGGTATTTCAGATAGGTCTGGATATCTGCGACTACCATGGCTGCCAGGTAAAATAACAGATATACGCCCGGTCCGAAGAGTTGCCGGAAATACACTTCGACCGCCCGTCCGAAGTAGTACAGGGTGATCATATTGAAGGCCAGGTGCATCCAGTCGGCATGAATAAAGCCCGCCGTCACAAAACGATAGTATTGCCTGCGCGACTTCATTACCGCAGGCCAGAGAATCAGTTTTTCGAGCTCTTCGGGGTTATAAAATGCCGTCACGGAGACCAGACATGTGACGATGATAATAATCAGCGTGGTATCGAGATGCATAGTTCAGGCGGCAAAAGTAGTCATTGATGATGATATTTTTCATGATTTAATACCGTAAAAGCTCGATATATCTGTTCGGCCATGATCAAACGGACAAGCTGATGAGGAAATGTGAACTGTGAAATGGCCAGGATATGCCGCGCCTTCAACAGGATACTTTCGTCCAGTCCGTATGCTCCGCCGATCAAAAAAACCAGCGGGGCAGCACCGGATGTGCGCTGCTTCTCCAGCAGATCGGCAAACTGCAGGGTATTGAGCATTTTTCCCCGTTCATCCAGGGCAATCAAATGCTGGCGGGGTTCCAAAGCTGCTAGCAGGATACGGGCCTCCTTTTTTTTGAGCTCGTTTGGAGAGAGTTTGGCGGTATTTTTTCCCGCCGAAAGCAGCTTGAATTCGAACTCGCAATAATGATTAATCCGTTCCTGGAATAATTCCATACCTTCCCTGATATAGGATTCATGAGCTTTGCCGAATGACCAGAGTTGCACTTTCATAAAATTGGCGGCAAGAAAACCCATTCATCTATTGTGGATGGGGGAATGGCGCCACGATCCTTTTTTGGTTAATTTAAGTGTATATGGTGTCCACGAAGGGAGTTTGCCGTAATGATTTTCATTACAAGGTAATAGTAGTTTGCCAGAATAAAAAAATCTTTAACTTTGCACTCCCTACAGCACGGCCGGGCTTAGCTGCTTCATATGCCCACGGTATAAAAAGCGCAGAAAAACTGCCCGAGGATGTGCAAGAGGGAAGTGTTTCAATGGCCCCGTAGCTCAACTGAATAGAGTATCTGACTACGGATCAGAAGGTTTCAGGTTTGAATCCTGACGGGGTCACTTCTTTATCCCTCAAGGCCCGCTGGATGCGGGCCTAAGTTTTTTTCAGATGGTCATTTCGGGTGCGGAACAATCCCCATAGAGGGGGGTGATAACCTTACAATCCTTGACCCGAATGGGAGAAATACACGTTATTGACTGACTTTCCGGGGAAATGAATAATGATGCCGGTACAAAGGCGTTGGGATCCAGCTTCTACGATTTCAAAAGCCACTCCGGCCGCCGCCGAGTCATATATTTTGATCTGCCGTCCCTCATCCTCATAGCTGCCTGTGTATTCCAGATCCGGATAGGCCTGCTTTAAGCTTTCAAAAGAAGAATATACATGTAAGCTGTCAGCCAATCGGTAAGCCGACGAGGTCGTGCGGATTTGTTGCACCGTTCTGGTGGACATCGTACTGTCTTTATAGGTCACAAAGACATCGGTCTGCGTCTGGTTGTTGTGTTCATCCCTTTTCCCTCGCCAGGTTAACCATGCCTTTCCCATAGCAGCATCCGAAAAATCGGGTTTGCCAAGGATCCGAAGAACGGAATCCGGATTTTCACCCAGAAAGATAGTGCCGATATAGTGGCCCGGCACGATCTGATCGGCTGAGGAGACATTCCTCGTATTGGGGTCGGAAGAACTAGTCTGGAGGCTTTCGCCCCTCGCGTCTTTCGCGGCTGGGGGGTGCTGGCTGCCATTTGGATGATGACAGGCCGTCCACAACAATGCGCCCAACAAGGTGGGGAAAAAGATGGTTTTCATATGTCCGGATATATTCACTTAGGCGGGGACCTCTCTGGATTCATCACACTGCTGCATGCCACAAGCCCCCAACGCTGTTTCAAAGGTACCAGAAAAAAAATAAACAGGGTCCAGGGCGGTACCGGTCCCCATTGGGGCTTTCCAAAAACGACGGATGCAGGATTTTTACGCCGGAAGGTTATCTTTGCAGCCATACAATCCGTGCATGCATGAAAATTTTTCGGTACATAGGAATCTTCTCGGTCATCCTGCTTATTGCTTCGGCATTCCTGCCCTGGGCATATATCGACTATGGCATCTTGCACGAAGCCGTCTTAACGGGCATGGATACCGGAGCGACCAATTACGGCAAACCGGGGATCCTGAATCTGTTTTTCGGTTTCCTTTTCCTGGGTACCATATTTATTCCTAAAGTTTGGGCAAAACGGACCGGCATTTTTTTCGGTGTGGTAATCCTCGCCTGGAACCTTCGGAATTTCTTTTTATTTCAGTGTGAAATGGGGTATTGTCCGGAAAAGAGGGTCGGACTTTATCTAAGTTTGCTGGCAGCAATTATGATCATGGTTTGCGCTGTGCTGCCTTATGTGCCCGAAAAGGATTTGTGAGGGACAGTTAATTCCTTGTCGCGGAAAATCAATCGGACAGCATCGCTGCGAGGTTCAACAACTCTTCGCTGCGAAATTGCTCCTTGTCGTTTTCATAGCATTTAGCCAACTCCTGCAATAACAGCTTAATGATTCCCTTATTGGTCAAGGGATGAAAGAAGTGTTCCTCAAAAGGGATATCGATCCGTTTAAGATAGGTCTCAATGTCTTTAAGGGTGTATATCTGGCCCTGTAACGGATCAATAAAAAATTGAATGCCCTGGGTTTGCCAGTCTACAGAAAAAGAAAGGTCAATCGGGTGATTGAAATATCCCAGAATAAATTGCTTAGGAATGCTCACCGTACAGACCGGGATATCCAGCTGTTTGCAAAGGGACTGGTACAGGATACCGATAGATATGGCATTTCCTTTCCGGGTTTCTACGACGTGATTGATAAAGAACTGATTGGGCCTGCCGTAGGAAATCTCCGCCCCCTTCATGCCAAAGTAGCTGTACACCATGCTGTTCAGTACATTGATCTGCTCCAGCGGTGTCAGATAATTATTCAATTCTAACCAGATGTTGCGCTTGATCTTGTCGATTTCATAGAGGATGCTGTCTGCCGACAAGCCCGGGAAACGATAGCGGGCCACCAGCAGGGCACCCTGAAGGATATCGGGCTCTTTTTCGGTGCTCCATTGCCTGAAATCCACCTGCAATCCTTGGTAATGTACCCGATGAATGAGCAGCTCGATGCGTTCCTGCAGAATCTCATCAGGGGTTTCCTCCCAAAGGCTTTCCAGGTTGGGAATGATTTTAGGCCCATAATGCAGGATTCGGGAAGCTACCGTTTCAAATACCTCCTGGTCGGGATCATCGATCAGTTGCAAAAGCGCTGATATTTCTTTGTTGTCCGGCATGCCGTAGAATGCATTTGATCTTCACGCAATACAAAATCAAGAAATAAGCCACAATTACATGGCTGAATTTTCATGGATAGCAGCTTTCCTGCACAACGGATAATGCGGATTCGTATGGTAAAAAGTGGGGTTAATGCTGCAATTTATTAATAATAATTGGTATGCAGCACTTCCATTTTTGCACAGGCTGTCCACAAAAGAGGGATCACTTATTTTTTCTTGGCAGACGATTTACGGGCAGCAGCTTTCTTGGTCTTCCGCACTTTCTTCTCAAAGGCGGTAGGATCCTGCGAGGTGATCATGGATTTCACTTCTTCCAGGGAAAGCGCAGCAAGCTCCTCTGCACTATACTTTTCCCCATCTTCCTTTCTGCCTAATTTCATCATCTTTTTGCCGAAGCGAATAAAAGGTCCCCATCGCCCATTCTCCAGGGCGATCTTTTCTTCCGGCCATTGCTGAATATAGCGGTTTGCTTCTTTTTCCAGCTTTTTTTCAATCAGTTGCTCAATGTCCTGGGGTGAGAGTGCCTCAAAATCATAGGCTTTGGGTACGTTGATAAACAGGTTATCATACTTGATAAAAGGCCCGAAGCGCCCTTTCCCTTTGGTCACCGGTTTGTCCTTATAAAAGGCAATAGGTGCGTCGGCCTGTTGCTTTTGTTTGATCAATTCTATCGCCCTTTCGCGGTCTACACTGAGCGGGTCTTCTCCGCGGGGAATAGAAATAAACTGTTCATTCCATTTGACGTAGGGGCCAAAACGCCCAGCTCCAATGATAATCTCCTTGTCTTCGTAGTCTCCCGGGCTGAACGGGAGTTTAAACAGATCCAGGGCCTCATCCAGGGTAATGGTCTCAATGCTCTGATGGGGCCTGAGTGTGGCGAACCGGGGTTTCTCCTCATCGTCTGCATGGCCAATCTGGACCATGGGGCCGAAGCGGCCTAGCCGCGCCACGACGGGCTTACCCGTTTCCGGGTCCGTACCCAGTTCGTGTTCTCCTTTGGCGCGTTCCGCATTGGCCAACGTATGTTCCACGGTCCGGTGAAAGGGCTCATAAAACGAACCAATCATGTTGTCCCAGGCCTTGTTACCGGCGGCAATTTCATCGAATTCATTTTCGATATTGGCCGTGAAACCATAGTCCATGACCTCCTTGAAATGCTCGTTCAGAAAATCGGTGACTACCATTCCGAGATCCGTAGGGAATAATTTATTTTTTTCCGCTCCGGTAGTTTCCTTGGCTTCCTGCTCCCGAATCTGGTCATTTTTCAATTGAAGCACCCGGTAGCTCCGGACGATTCCTTCTTTGTCCTTTTTTTCCACGTAGCCCCGTTGTTGAATCGTGCTGATGGTAGGGGCATAGGTAGAAGGACGTCCGATACCCAGCTCTTCGAGTTTTTTTACCAGCGAGGCTTCTGTAAACCGGGGTGCGGCACGGCTAAAACGCTCGGTGGCGGTTAAACTCACCAGAGGCAGTTGCTGATGCACCGACAAAGGCGGCAGCAGGCCTGCCTGTTCCTCTTCGTCCTCATCGTCTTTTCCTTCAATGTACACCTTGAGAAACCCGTCAAATTTCAACACTTCCCCGGTAGCGGTCAGCTGATGGGGGATCGAATCAGTGCCGCTTTGCGCCGGGATGATCCCTATTTTGGCCGTCGTCTTTTCGGTACGGGCGTCGGCCATTTGAGAGGCGATGGTTCTTTTCCAGATCAGATCGTAGAGCTTTTGCCCGTCCCGGGTTTCGACCCGGGTTACGTTCAGGTCCGTAGGCCGGATGGCCTCGTGGGCCTCCTGGGCCGATTGATTTTTAGTTTGGTATTGTCTGCGTTGATAATAATCTGCTCCATATTGCCCGTGAATGACCTCCCGGGCGTTGGCCAGCGCGGTTTCCGAGAGATTGACGGAATCCGTACGCATATAAGAGATGTATCCGTTCTCATAAAGTTGTTGGGCTACCCTCATGGTGCGGGACACCGAATAACCCAGTTTACGGCTGGCCTCCTGCTGCAGGGTAGAGGTCGTGAAAGGGGCCGACGGGGTTTTTTTCCCCGGCTTGACCTGGATATCTTCTACCCGGAATGTCGCGCCCAGGCACCGGGTCAAAAAATCCCTGGCCTCTTCTGCGGTGGCGAACCGGATCCCTTCCGCCTTAAAGGTCACGTGCTTTCCCTGAAGGTCCAGGGCCTCAAAGACACCTTCAATCTTAAAGCTGCCGGTAGCCTGGAACTGGTTAATTTCTCTTTCCCGTTCCACAATCAGCCGGACAGCGACGGATTGGACGCGGCCGGCGGACAAGCTTTTCTGGGCGCTTAACTTGCGCCAGAGTACCGGAGAGATTTCAAAACCCACAATGCGGTCCAACACGCGGCGGGCCTGCTGGGCATTGACCAGGTTCATATCCACGATCCGCGGGTTCTCCACCGCCTTCTGGATCGCTGATTTGGTAATTTCGTGAAAGACGATGCGTTTAGTGAGCGCAGGCTCCAGATCGAGTACTTCGCACAAGTGCCAACTGATTGCCTCTCCCTCGCGGTCCTCATCCGTGGCCAACCATACCTCCGAGGCTTTCTTGGCCTGCGATTTCAGTTCCGATACGATCTTCTTCTTATCCGGAGATACGCTGTATCTGGGAGTAAAGCCGTTTTCCACGTCAATACCCATACCTTCCTTCTCCAAGTCGCGGATATGGCCGAAGCTGGATTTTACCTCAAAATCCTTACCCAGGTATTTACCTATCGTTTTTGCTTTTGCTGGCGACTCTACAATCAATAAATTTTTAGCCATGGTGGAAAATTTCTTCAATAATTTCTCGTTACCAACTCATTCTCACCGTTTTATACGAGCAGTCGATTTTCAAAAACAGGTAAATAATTTCTGCAAGTATATAATAATACGATCAAATAAAAAAAACACCCCATAAGAAGAGCAAAGCCGGAAGGCCGCAAAAACGGCCTTTTGCAGGGTATTCAGCGACAAAAAGGGCAGTGAATCGCCTTATGCGGTGTGAAGTGCCTTGAGCAACCATCTGTCCATGCGGCCGCATTTGCTGCATTGACCTGGGTGGGGTAACTTGCAGCATCATGGAAGCGAATAAGATCATCACCGTCACCAATCTGGTCAAGCAGTACGGAGATTTTACTGCAGTGAAAGGAATCAGTTTTGACGTGTATGCGGGGGAAATATTTGGCCTCCTCGGCCCGAACGGGGCCGGAAAATCCACCACGCTGGAGATCATCGAGACCTTGAGAAACAAAACTTCCGGCCGGATCACCGTAGATGGATACGATCTGGACCAGGATGCGGAAAAAATAAAAAAAGTCATCGGGGTGCAGCTGCAAGCCTCGGGCTATTATCCCGGGCTTAGTCTGATTGAGCTCATCGAGCTCTTTGGCGGTTTATACAACCGTAAAGTAGATCCCCTGGAATACCTAGACCTGGTCAATCTCCGGGACAAAGCCCGGGCCCGCTATAAGCAACTTTCCGGTGGCCAGAAACAGCGGTTTTCTATTGCTACGACGTTGATCAACCGGCCGAAGATTGTCTTTCTGGATGAGCCAACCACCGGGCTGGATCCCCAGGCACGGCGTAATCTCTGGGAGTTGATTCATCAGATTCGCAGCCAGGGGGCTACTATTGTGCTGACTACCCACTATATGGATGAAGCTGAAAATCTTTGCGACCGGGTGGGGATTATTGATAAAGGACAAATCATTGCGATGGCTTCTCCCGAAAAATTGATCGATGACCTGATTGCCGGTGGTTTTGCCCGGGAAAAGCAAGTGAAAAAGGCAAACCTGGAAGACGTGTTTATAGAACTGACGGGCCGTGAATGGCGAGAGGGTTAGGAAATTACCCGTATTTTTGCCCCGCCAAGAAAATGATATGGACCGCCAGACACTGACCCGCCTTATTTTTGAAAAGCAAACCTACCTCTGTGTGGGATTGGATACAGACCCCGACCGAATACCCCGCCATTTGCGTGGGACCTCCTCGGATCCAGTATTCCATTTTAATAAGGCCATCATTGATGCGACGCAGGATTTATGTGTGGCCTATAAGATAAATACGGCATTTTATGAGCGCATGGGCCTGGCGGGGTGGGAAACCCTCCAACGGACCGTGGCTTATATTCCCGAGACGCATTTTAAAATTGCCGATGCCAAGCGGGGAGATATAGGAAATACTTCTCATCAATATGCGCGAGCTTTTTTTGAAACCTGGTCCTTCGATGCAGTCACCGTAGCGCCATATATGGGCAGAGACAGTGTAGAGCCATTTTTGCAATATCCGGGAAAATGGACCATCATGCTCGGATTGACCAGCAATGAAGGCAGCCGTGATTTCCAGTTGCAGCCTTCCGGCGAAGAGGGCCCGCTGTATGCCCGGGTGATCCGGCAAGCCGTGCAATGGGGAAGTCCCGATAACCTGATGTTCGTGGTCGGCGCGACCCGGGAAGCGCAAATCGCCGAGATCCGGCAAATGGCGCCTGAACACTTTTTCCTGGTACCGGGAATTGGGGCGCAGGGAGGTGACCTGCAGGCGGTGTCCGATCAGGGGCTGCACCGGGGTGGCGGATTATTGGTGAATGCTTCGCGGGCTATCCTGTATGCCGGCCAGGGAGAAGACTTTGCCCAACAGGCGCGCATCAAGGCGCTGGCCTACCGCGAGGATATGCAGGAGTGCCTGGCCCGTTACCGCAAAAATCATGGAGCATCTTAGCAGTTAAAAACCGTCAAAAACCATTCTATGCCTGAGCCAAAGCAAGAAAAGCGGATTAATCCCCTATACCCGATCGCCTGGTGCGCTTTTCTCTGTGTCCCTGCCTATGCATTTTACGCCGGCTGGAAAAGCCATAGTGTGCTTGCTTTGGTGGCTTCCGGCCTGGCTATTTTAGGTTTTGTGACCCTGATCATCATGGCTTTGAAGCATAACCGGCGACTTGCCCGCCAAAAGCCGGATGCTTCCCGGTAGCAGGTGCCCTAAAGGCAAATCGTGTACCTTTGTATGGAAAATAAGGTCTATGCGGAAATTGAATATGAACGAGTTGCATCGTAAATCGGTCACCGAATTTCAACAGGCAAAAAAAACCCCGGTGGTGCTGATACTCGATAACGTGCGCAGCCTCCACAATGTGGGCTCCGTGTTCCGGACTGCCGATGCCTTTTTGCTCGAAGGCATCTTCCTATGTGGGTATACCGGTACACCGCCGCACCGCGATATTCAGAAGACTGCGTTAGGGGCCACCGAAACCGTGAGCTGGAAATATTTCCCCCAGACCACCGAGGCAGTCACTTATCTGCGTGCAAAAGGGTATCAAATCTGGGCTGTCGAACAGGCCGACCAAAGTATCCTGTTGCAGCAATTCCGCCCGCCTGGCTGCCCGGTGGCCTTGGTTTTTGGAAATGAAGTGGCCGGAGTCAGCGACGAGGTGCTGAAGCAAGCCGATGGCTGCATCGAGATCCCGCAGGGCGGCATGAAACATTCCCTCAATATTGCGGTGAGCGTGGGGATCGTCACCTGGGATCTTTATCACAAAATGTCGATCCGCAACCCAGGGGCGTGTACGGATCCCGCTTCCCAAAAAGCATTATCTTGACACAGATCAAAAAATATTTTTCCCTCGTTAAGTTCAGCCATACCATCTTCGCCATGCCGTTTGCGATGATCGGGTTTTTTCTGGCCATACATGGGCAGCGGGTTGAGGGCTACGGACAGCTGCTTTTGCTGGTGGTGCTCTGCATGGTTTTTGCCCGAAGTGCGGCCATGGGATTCAACCGCTGGCTGGATGAGAAATATGATAGGTTAAATCCCAGGACAGCCGGGCGCGAGATTCCTGCCGGTAAAATCAAAAAACAGCATGCCCTGATATTTGTGTGCATCAACAGCCTGTTGTTTATCGTGGTGGCAGGGCTCATCAACAGGCTCTGCCTGTATTTGTCTCCCGTAGCGTTGCTGGTGGTTTTAGGCTACAGCTATACCAAGCGTTTTACGTCCCTGTGCCATTTGGTATTGGGACTCGGACTTTCACTGGCTCCTATTGGGGCCTATATCGCAGTGACGGGTCGTTTCGCTTTGCTTCCCATATTATTTTCCTGTATTGTCCTATGCTGGGTATCAGGCTTTGATATTATTTATGCCCTGCAGGATGATGATTTCGATCAGACCAACCAGCTTCACTCTATTCCCGTACGGCTGGGCAGAAGCCGGGCATTGGCCGTTTCGGTAGTCCTGCACGCCATCGCGGCTATCCTGGTAGCCGTAGCCGGCCTGTACGGAAGCTTTTCCTGGCCATATTGGCTGGGCGCTGCGCTGTTTACAGGGATGTTGGTCTACCAGCATCTGCTGGTCAAACCCGATGACCTTCGCCGGGTGAACCTGGCGTTTATGACGGCAAACGGCATGGCCAGCTGTGTGTTTTCCCTTTTTGTCATTGGTTCTTTGTTCCTGTAATGGATTAATGGGTTACTATGGCTCGAATACTCGCATTGGATTATGGAAAGAAGCGTACCGGATTGGCAGTAACGGATCCTTTACAGATGATTGCCAGTGGATTAACCACTGTTCCTTCTCACGAGTTGATCCCTTATTTAAGAAAGTATCTGGCCGCCGAGTCGGTGGAACGCATTGTGATCGGAGAGCCGCGGAACCTGGATGGAAGCGCCACGGATGCCACGGCTCTGGCGGATGAATGTGCCCGGGTGCTGCGGAAGAATTTTCCGGAGGTGGAGATCGTGAGGTTCGATGAACGCTATACCTCCCGCCTGGCTGCGAAAAGCATACGTGATTCGGGGCTCGGAAAAAAGGCCCGCCAGCAAAAGGCGCTGCTCGATGAAGTCAGCGCAACGATCCTGCTCCAGGATTATCTTCGATCGTTTTGACGTAATTTTGCCAAAAAAAAGACATGATACTGCCCATCACCGCCTACGGTAATCCGGTGTTGAGAAAACAATGTGAAGATATCTCGGCTGATTATCCGGGGTTGCCGGAGTTAATCGCCGATATGTGGGAGACATTATATGCGTCCCATGGAGTGGGCCTTGCCGCCCCCCAGGTCAACCAGCCGATCCGGCTTTTTTTGGTCGATAGCTTACATGTGCTGGAGCAGATGGACGACCAGGAAAAGGCCTCCTATGGAAATGATCAGGGAGTCAAGGCCGTTTTTATCAATGCTCATGTCACCGACCTGCAGGGAGAACCCTGGGCATATGAGGAAGGGTGTTTAAGTATCCCCAAAATCCGGGAGGACGTCCATCGTCCCGAGGCAGTCAGGCTTCGCTACCTGGATGAGCAATTCCGGCCGCACGAAGAAACCTTTACCGGGCTCACCGCCAGGGTGATCCAGCATGAATACGACCATATTGAGGGAAAGTTGTTTATCGATTATCTAAAGCCGCTTAAAAAGCGATTGTTGAAGAAGCGGCTCGACGACATTTCCCGGGGTAAGGTCCATGTGGATTATAAAATGCTGTTTCCGCGCTGACCGATACGCGCCGCTTAATTGATCGTCCAGTTGGCGGTACCGTCTTTTTCATCCTTTACCGTGATGCCGACCTGGTGCAGCGCGTCCCTGATCTGGTCAGAAGTAGCATAGTCTTTTCGCTTCCGTACTTCGCGGCGAATATCCAACAGGAGTTGCATCACCCCGGCAAGTTTATCATCATCCTGTTCCCTGCGGGCCCGCAGGCCCAAAATGTCTTCCAGATAGACATGCCAGGTGTTTTGTAATAAAACAAAGGTGTCCTTGCTGAGCGCAGTGACGGCTACCTGGCCGCTTTTGATCGAATTAATGAGGGGTACCAGTTCGAAAAGGTTTGCCAGAGTCTTGGCCGTGTTGAAGTCATCATTCATAAAATCATCACATTGACGGCATAACGTGGTCACTTGGCGGTCGAGTGTCTCATCGATGGCTGTCGTCTGGTCTTCTCCGGGGCCCGGGAGACTCCGCAGCACCTCATAAGCACTCCAGAGGCGATCGAGTCCTTTTTCAGCAGCCTGGAGGGCATCATTGGAAAAATCCAAAGTACTGCGGTAATGGGTTTGGAGGATGAAGAACCGGACGGTCATCGGATGATAACCTTTTTCAAGCAAGGGGTGTCCTCCGTGGAAAAGCTCGCTCAATTTAATGATGTTGTTGTAGCTTTTTCCCATTTTTCGGCCGTTGATGGTGATCATGTTATTGTGCATCCAGTATCGGGCAGGCATCACCCCTAAGGCCACTGTACTTTGGGCAATTTCGCATTCGTGGTGCGGAAACTGCAGATCCATCCCACCGCCGTGGATGTCAAATTGCCGACCCAGATATTTGCTGCTCATGGCAGAGCATTCAATGTGCCATCCGGGGAAGCCCTCTCCCCACGGGCTCTCCCAACGCATGATGTGTTCAGGAGGAGCTTTTTTCCATAGGGCAAAATCTGCTTTATTGCGTTTTTCGTCCTGTGCCTCCAGGGCCCGGGTGGTTTCCAGCAGATCTTCCAGTTTACGGCCGCTGAGGATGCCGTAAGGATGATGTGCTGCATATTTTTTGACGTCGAAATACACCGATCCGTTGACTTCATAAGCGTAGCCCTGGGCGATGATTTCACGGATCATGCGGATCTGCTCGATGATGTGCCCGGTAGCCGTAGGTTCAATGCTGGGGGGAATACAATTGAACTCGTGCATGGCGAGGTGAAACAAGTTGGTGTACTTTTGTACCAGTTCCATCGGCTCCAGCCTTTCCAGCAGGGCCTTCTGCGATATTTTGTCTTCGGCTTCGCGACCTTCTTCTTCAAAGTGGCCTGCGTCGGTGATGTTCCGCACATAGCGCACCTGGTATCCCAAATGGGTAAGATAGCGGTACACCGTGTCGAAGGTGATGAAGGGTCGGGCATGACCCAGGTGTGATTCTCCGGAGACAGTGGGCCCGCACACATACAAACCGACATAGGGGGGACTCAGCGGTTCAAATATTTCCTTTCTCCTGTTAAGTGAATTATAAAGTTGTAATGTAGCCATAGCCGGTTCTAATAGTTGGGCAAAGATAAGTATTGTGTATTTTCCCTCCGCTTAAATCGTTTTCGCGGGCCTGTGCTGCAGCTTTTTTTGACCGGGAATCTGTCCTTGCAGCCCTGAGCTCCGATAGCCGTTGGGGCAGTTGGCACATATTCCTTATCTTTCACGTTTAAATCAAGCTGATCGATGACCACAGCACAAATGTATGCGATACTAGATACGATTTTTAAGAGCCTATACATGCACTCAGACCGTGATGGCCTGGACCTGGAAAAGGACATCCTCAAGCCCCATCGGATTAAACTGACTCCCCTGGAAATTGACCGCCTCCGGGATGTGCTGCTGGCAAGTGGTCTGGCCGATAGCATCATTGGATTCGGGCGGGGTGGTAAGCTCGAAATTACCCCCGCCGGTCTGCAAATGATGACCCGATACGGATCGTATCAAAATTTTCTGTTGACCCAGCAGTCGGGCTCTCAGGCCCCGGCCCAGCAGCTGACCATCCAACTGGTGAATCCCGAGGAAGAAAAGCCCCCGAAAGATAAAAAACCGGCGCTGGCTCCGGTAAAGGCTCCCAAACCGACCCGGACCAAGCCGGTGCGTAAGCCCAAACCCTCAAAGTAATTTTTCGGCCACATCCTGCCAGTGGTTAACCCGTTCATAGCCTTCCTGTAAAAGATTGTGATGGGCGGAAAACAGCAACTTCCGTCCCTGGAACGCGGCAAAGTTACGTACCCGGTCATCAATCATGATGTCGGTTTGTATCAATGCCTTACTGCCGCAGAAACAGACTTGCCTCCAGTGGATAAATGGCAGCCTTTCCATGATCCAGTCGAATTTATCCCCCAGCGAACGCGGAAATTCCATGGCCGCCGAGACCAGATAAAGTGTATATCGCTGATTGAGTTGTTCCAGGACTTCGGGAGCATCGGCCATGGCATCCAGATCCCGGAAAAAACCCGGAGTATTCAAGTAGGCATGAAATAGCGGATAGTGCGCTTCGCAGACCACTTCTTTGAGGTCTTTTCCCCGCAAATCCTCTTCACGAAAGCTTATTCCATGATCTCGCCGGTACCATTCCCGGAGTTTCTTTCCGGTGTCGGTAATCACTTCATCCATGTCTATAGCTAGGGTTTGCATCTGTTGTGTGGTGCTTTTGTGGTAAATACCGGCAAAAGTAAAGAAACTTTTAGCCGTGCGCGTAGTCTCCCATGCCCAGGTGTCGGACAAAGGGTACCGTACTGTTGCCGACTGGCAAAGGATTCTCTATCGCGGATTTTGCCACCCGCTCCCCGAGGACGGCTGCGTAGGCGGTGTGCTAAATTTTTTACCTTAGCCTTTTATAACGCAAACACATGGGCATGCGTCACAGTCTCACTACAGTTTTTTTGCGGATGGTGATCCTTTGGGGTGGGGGCGCCATGGTGCCTTTGGCAACCATGGCACAAGCAATGGATCCGTATCATTATCGGCCGGTCAAGCAAATGAAGGCTGCCCACGGGGTGATCGCTACTGCGCATCCCCTCGCCAGCCTGGCAGGGGCCCGGATACTGCGCCAAGGAGGCAACGCGGTCGATGCGGCGTTAGCGGCCCAGCTGGCTCTGGCCGTCGTATATCCGGCTGCCGGCAATATCGGCGGCGGGGGATTTATGGTACTCCACCTGCATGATGGGCGAAACACCACCATTGATTTTAGGGAAACTGCCCCCGCGGCGGCCAAAAGGGATATGTACCTGGATGCGGATGGCAATGCCGATCCGCATCTGAGCCGTGAGGGTGCCTTGTCGGTGGGCGTGCCTGGCACGATTGCGGGTATTTTTTTGGCCCATGAAAAATACGGGTCGGCTCCCATGCGCAGTATTATCCAGCCTGCTATTGATTTGGCCGCAGGCGGATATGCGATTTCGGCGGCCGAAGCAGCGGGCCTGAACCATGCCCAGGAAGCGTTCCGGGAATATAATACCGTCATGCCCGTGTTTGTGAAACCTGGAGGATGGCATGAAGGAGATACGCTCCGGCAACCGGATCTGGCCCGGACGCTGATAGCTATCCGCGACCATGGGATGGCTGGTTTTTACGGCGGAGAAACGGCACAAAAGATCGTCGCTGAAATGCAGCGCAGCCATGGAATCATTACCCGGGAGGATCTGGCCCATTATCGGGCCGTGGAGCGGCAACCGGTCGAATTTACTTATCACGGGTACCGGTTGATCTGTATGCCTCCCCCCTCAAGCGGCGGAATTTTGCTAGAACAGATGCTGAAGATGCTGAGCCGCTACCCGGTGGGGGACTATGGTTTTGAATCTACGCGGTCGGTACAACTCATGGTCGAGATAGAACGCCGGGCTTATGCGGATCGTGCACAGTTCCTGGGAGATCCCGATTTTGTAGCGATGCCTTTGGACAGCCTGGTGAGCGATGCGTACCTGCGTCGACGCATGGCAGACTATGATCCAAGCCGCGCTACGCCCAGCCGTGAGGTAGCCGCAGGACAATTTGCTCATGAAAGCGAAGAAACCACGCACCTTTCGGTGGCTGATAGCCAGGGCAATGTGGTTTCGGTCACCTATACCCTGAACAGTGGCTACGGCAGTAAAGTCGTGGTCGGCGGGGCAGGATTTATCCTCAATGATGAGATGGATGATTTCAGCGCGAAGCCGGGAGCACCCAATATGTTCGGTCTTGTGGGAGCTGAGGCCAATGCAATCAGCCCCGGGAAGCGGATGCTTAGTTCGATGACACCGACGGTGGTGTTAAAAGGGAATAAACCCTATCTGGTGCTGGGTACCCCCGGGGGGGCGACGATCATTACCTCGGTTTTTCAAACACTGGTGGACCTGCTCGATTTTGGAATGAGCGTTTCCGATGCGGTCAATCAGCCGAAGTTTCACGAACAATGGCGGCCGGATCTCGTTTATGTGGAAGCGGGTTTCCCGGATTCGGTGCAACGGAACATGGAAAAGATGGGATACCGCTTTACGACGCGCAGCCCAATCGGAAGAACCGAAGTGATCCGCATAGAAAACGCCGTGATGGAGGCGGTAGCAGACAAGCGTGGCGACGACAGCGTCGCAGGATATTAATACGCATTTGAAGAAATCACCTCTCAAAATATCATGTATGGAAAATGTCTTTAAGGAGGCTATCCTCAAGCGATTTTACACCTACCAGGAACTGGGCGAAAAAGCCTTGCAACAGCTGGACGACGCCCAGATTCACTGGAAGCGTGTGCCGGGGGATAACACCGCGGCAGTGATTGTCCGGCATATGCATGGAAACATGCTTTCCCGCTTCACCGATTTCCGCCACAGTGATGGAGAAAAGCCCTGGCGCGACAGGGATCAGGAGTTCCTCGAAGATATCAAAATGGATCAACCGGCGCTCCTCGCCTTATGGAGAGAAGGTTGGACCTGCGTGCTTGAAGCGGTGGCTGCATTGGATGATTCCGCAATGGATGAACAAGTTCGTATCCGGGACGAACGCCATACCGTCGCCGACGCCTTGCTCCGGCAAGTGGCTCATTATGCCTATCACGTAGGACAACTCGTTTTCCTCGCCAAATCGATTCTGGGCGATAAGTGGCAGAGCCTGTCTATTGCTCCGGGCGCCTCCGCAGCATTCAATGAGGTAATGAAGCGCCGCCATGGTAATGAACCCGGAAACACTTCCTGCTAATCATCACATCAAATTACCGATATGCATAAATATTTGACGGGGACATCCATGGTGGCAATTTCTATGCTTCTATGCATGATGGTTGTCTCCTGCGGACGGGCGAAAACCGAACGGTTGTTGTGGAATAAAAAATGGGTCGTGTACAATGTTACTCCGCCTGGCAACGCGTTTAACATAGAAGAATCAAACCGGGCGCAGGAGTTGAAATCAGGGTTTTACCGGGATGCGTGGTTCAAGTTCTTACCGGACAGTGTATTTGTCGCCTCTTTTGGCGGTCAGGCGGATACCGGACGATATGAGATCAGCGGCAACGGCAAGGTCATTGCGTTATACCCCAAAGGTGGATCCAAAATGTATGAACAGATGCAACTGCAACAGTTGACTGCTCAAAAACTTAGCTTTAATACCGTGATCGCAAATTTCCATATGATTCTGCATCTGAAGGCGGTGGACGAATAGCCGGCCATCCCTTCCCTAACGAGTGGCAACAATGGAAGACAATCCCCTGGAAATCGCCGGGCCAGCTGGCCGCATCGTGAAAGTCCACGGTAAAGAGTATCTTTTCTTTTCCGGCTTCGCTTATCTGGATATGTCTTCCTTGGAAGCGTTCAAGGCATTAGTGCGTGAAGGAACAGAAGGCTATGGATTAACCTTTCCCTCGTCCCGGGCCAGCAATACCCGCTTATGGCTTTATGACCATTTTGAGGCTCGTCTTTCCACTTTTACGGGACAGCAGGCGTCCGCCTCCTTTTCTTCGGGTTATCTGGCTGCGCAGGCTGCGCTGTCCAGGGCCCTGCAGGACAGTATGGTGTTGTGTGCTCCGGGCATCCACCCCGCGTTGCAATGCCAAAGCGCGCACGCCCGCATGCTCTCTGCTGATCAGTGGCCTTCCGGAGCCCTCGATGCGGTAAACCATGCTCCGGCGGCCTATCATACCCTGGTGCTGGAATCCGTGGATCCGTTGACCGGACGGGTGAGTGATTTTTCCTGGATGGAGCAACTCCGCCGTCCGGTACGCATTCTGGTGGATGATTCTCATGGCATCGGCTTGCTTGGAGAGCACGGCCAGGGCGTGAGTGCGCTTTTACCCTCGCATGCGTCTTTGCAATACCTGCTCACATATTCGCTGTCAAAAGCATTTGGTTGCGAGGGAGGGGCAGTGAGTGGGACGGAAGCCGATATTGCACAGATCAGGCAGATGCCTCAGTTTACCGCGGCCACGGCCATGTCTCCGGCTTTTGCTTATGCCTGGATGAATGGCGGTGTGTTGTTTACCCGGCAGCTGGCTCGTCTGCGCCAAAATATTGCCAGGTTTACCGAGACGGTGCCTTCCGGTGTTCCCCTGGAGCACGACCCGCGATTACCTGTTTACTACGTGCGGGATGAGGAATTTTACTCCTATTGCCTTCCCCGAAATATCCTGTTGTCCGCTTTCCGGTATCCTTCAAACACCGATCCGCGGGTCGTAAGAATCGTATTGAATGCCTCTCACCGGCCACAAGATCTGGAGTGGCTGGGGGACGCGGTTCGGAATTATTTCCTTTCCTGAAAAAAGGTGAACGGCTCGGCGGGGGCTAACCGGCCTTTTGCGGTCCGGAAGATTTTTTTTCCAGTATGGCGACCGTAAGCCGGCTGGCACAGACCAAGCGGTGATCGTCATCAGATATTTTTATTTCCCACACGTGGGTGGATGCACCCAGATGCAGGGGGGAGGCAGCTCCATGCACAAAGCCGTCGCGGACCGAACGGATATGGTTCGCATTTACGGCGATCCCCACGCAGATGTGGGTGGCCGGATCAATCACCAATGCCGAGGCGATGCTACCCAGCGTCTCGGCCAATGCGGCAGAGGCTCCGCCATGCAACAGGCCGTAGGGCTGCCTGGTACGCGCATCCACGGGCATGGTAGCGCGAAGATGGTCTTGACCGATCTCGGTAAACTCGATACCCAGGGTGCCGGCCATGGTGTTCTCGGTCATTTCATTTAAAGCTTCCAGGCTGATATTGAGGTCGTGCCAGATGGTGTGCATGTGCCGGTGTTTAAATCGGATAGAAAAGATATAGCCAATAGATCAGGAAGAACGCTGGTGTGCATATAAGGCATCATTCACCGGCTTAGGAAGAAAGGCGGTGGCATCTCCGCCATGACGAATCACCTCGCGCACCAGCGTAGAGGCGAGATTGGCATAGGCGGGAGAGGGGGCAAGGAAAATCGTTTCAATCTCCGGACGAAGGGCCCGGTTCAGCGTAGCGATAGACTTTTCGTAATCGAAATCACTGGCAAAACGAATTCCTCTCAGCAGGTAGCTGGCCTTGATTTTGCGGCAAAAATCCACAGTAAGCCCCTCGTAGGTTTCTACGCTGATCCTGGGATCGTCGCGATAGATCGCCTCGCACCACGCTATCCTTTTTTCCAGGGGAAACATGGGTTGTTTAGTGGAATTGATACCGATGCCAATGACCAGTCTGTCGAAAAGATTCACCGCCCGGTCGATGATATCGGTATGACCAAGCGTAACCGGATCGAACGTTCCGGGGAAAACACAGATTCGGGACATGGCAGCCTGCTTTATATGCGTGTAAACTGCCCCACAGGCCTAAGCCTTGTAGGCTGCGCACCGGGACAAACGATCTCTTATCGATTATCGGGTTTGCACGGTACGTATACTCGCAAAGTTCCTTACGAGGGGTTAACCTCTTATACTGACCCTGCGAATTTACTTAATTTTAAAGAAGCGGCCGATTATTATCTCGATCTGAAAACGTAGTCTTTAAGCCACGAAGATCGAAAACAGGGTGGTGCCATAATTTCTTTTCCGGATAAAATGCGGGGCATCATCAAACTGATGCGCCGCCGTATGTTCCAGAACAAACCACCCGCCGGGTTTCAAGATCGGGCGGGCAAAGACAAGTGTGGGCAGTTGATCCAAATCGGGCAGGCGATAGGGAGGACCGGCAAATATGAGGTCGAACGATTCACTGCATTGACGCAAAAATGAAAAGACATCGGTGCGCTGAATTTTCAAGTGAGGTAGCTGCAGAAAGGCAGCCGTCTGTTGAATGAAAGCCACCTGACGGGCATCTTTTTCCACCAGGGTCAGATCCGCCGCGCCGCGAGAGGCAAGCTCGTAGCTGATCGCACCGGTACCGGCAAATAAATCCAGCGTTTTAATGCCTTGCAGAGAAATGGCATTTTGCAGGATGTTAAATAAACCTTCCTTGGCCATATCGGTGGTAGGCCGGGTATGGGGCATGCGCGCAGGTGGGGTGAAGCGGCGCCCGCCGTATTTACCGCCGATTATTCGCATGAGGCCAGGGACAGCAGGTTATAAAAGTGATGGTCGGCATATTGCTCAAAGCCATTGACGTAGCGGTAGACCGCGGGGTGCTTTAACCAGGATATGCCCGGCAGTGCGTAGGAAAGCTCCTGGTATAGCGGAGCTTCTTTTTCAATCTCGCCGGAAATCCGAACCGGGATATTATCCGGAGCAAGCTTCAATTGTGTCAGGGCATTGATGATGTGATATAAGGCGTCGGTGCTCTGGTGGATGGCGTAAGGCTGCATCAGCAGAAGTTTGTCTCCATCGAGCACCGTGAGTACCACGCATCCGGCGAGCACACGGATGTAAGCCCTTACACCCTCACGTGGCTCATGGGTGAGGATGCCCGACAAAAACGCCGTTTCGGTATGGTAGCACCGGGCGTTCCGGAATTCCTTTTTCAGGTAACCTGCCACATCCTTATCCACGGCATAAAGATTCACGGCATTCACCGCGTCGATCTGCTCATAAAACAGTGCCTGCCCCGGTTGTCCGGGATACAAAAAGGAAAAGAAATCCTTTTTATGTCCCGAGTCAAAAAGTGGAGACGGAACCAGAGTAAAACAAGGGCTGTCAAAAGCTATCTTTGTTTTGCGAAAGGCAGTGAACAGGATCTTGTCTTGGTCCAGACATTGCTCTATCATTTCAAGCAGCGCGTGTTTGGATCCACTGCTGTCGAAATAATACCCTTTTAATGCAATAAAGCATTGGTCTTCGGGATCGAATAGCGTATAGATGAGTTGATGAGGACTAATATTCATCATCAGCATGCACCGGGTCAGATCCGTTTTAGCCAGGCGATGAGGGTCATCTACCGTAAAAGCAGGAGCGGGTATAAAGGCAGCAGCCATAATCACGATACATTTGAGTCGGGTTATTTCAGCAATGCAAGTATACCACAATTTTCCCTTCCCGGAGAATAATAGGTCTACTTCCTGTGAAATCTTTAGCTTTGCCTATCAATAGATTACGTCATGCAGGTACACCGGGATCTGGAAGCCCTTCCTCCGTTTACACGTGCAGTGGTTACCATAGGCGCCTTTGACGGGGTGCATTGCGGCCACCGCAGTATTATTGCGCAGCTTAAAGAAGAGGCACGCAGGTGTGGTGGAGAAACTGTGATCATTACCTTCGATCCACATCCCCGCATGGTACTGTCCCCGGGAAAGACCAAACTGCAGCTTCTCACCACCTTGGAGGAAAAGATCTATCTTTTGGAAGACCAGCAGGTTGATCATCTCGTGGTGGTGCCCTTCACCCGCGCTTTTTCGGAACTCTCCGCGGAGGCGTATGTCTCCGATTTTTTAGTCAGCAAATTTCATCCCCATGTGATCATCATTGGCTATGACCATCATTTTGGCCATCACCGGGAAGGAAACATTGAGTTGTTGCACCGGATGAAGGCGCGGTTTGGTTTTCGTGTGGTGGAAATTCCCGGACAGGTCGTGCACGACTTAACGGTGAGCGCGACCAAAATCCGTCATTACATCGAACAGGGAGAGGTGGGACTCGCCCGTGAACTGCTGGGGTATCCTTATTTTCTCTCCCGTCCTGTGGTACATGGAGATGGCATGGGTCATCAGCTGGGTTTCCCTACTGCCAATCTTTTTGTAGGGGATGGGCAAAAACTGATCCCGGCCAGCGGCGTCTATGCGGCGCAGGTTCGGATTCCTACTCCGGTGGGTCAGGCCCCTCCCGCGGCCGGACGCGTGTATCCCGGTGCAGCCAGCATCGGCTATCGGCCCACTTTCGGGGGGAAGGATTTACGGGTAGAGGTGTACCTGCTGGATTTTGAGGGTGATCTGTATGGCGAACAGGTACAGCTTTCTTTCTTCGATTATATCCGTCCAGAACTTCCTTTTGACGGACCTGAAGCGCTTATAGCCAAGATGCGTCAGGACGTCGCCATAGTGCGAGAGCGACTTAAGCAGTATGGTTGAGCCCTCAGCGCATGATTTTAATCAAAAGTTCTTTGACCAGTTCCCCTGGAGGTGTTCCGCTGTCTGCGATGCCGATATAGCGCAGATTATATTCGTGTAAGAGCAGCAGAATTCTTTCAATGCCTCCCTGGCGATATAAGCGGGCCGCTTTTTGATAATCCTCCAGGTAATATACCGGGATGCGGAGGGAGGATACCACGTCTCTCTGCCTGCCGGGTCCGGAGATAATCAGTGCATGCACTTTGGAGAAAAAGCCATACAGCACGGTAAACAACATGGGCAAAGGAGCGGCTTTCGGATTTGCCTTGAAATAGTTCATGATCTTCAGCGCCTTGGACATGTCTTTGTTTCCCAGAGCACGTTGGAATTCAAAAATGTTGTATTCCTTGCTGATGCCTACATACCGTTCCACGTCATCTTCATCGATCTTCTTTTTGTGGGGCAGGTTCAGCAAAAGTTTATTGATCTCGTTGGCCTGCCGGGCCAGATCGTTGCCTATATGGTCAGTCAGCAGAATAGCTGCCTTCGGGGTAATGCCGTGATCCTGGGCTCTTAAATAGGAGCTGATCCAGTCAGGGATCTTATCGTCTTTCAGCCTTTGCGTGGTTAAAATGGCTCCTTGCTTGCTGATCTTTTTTTTGAGGGCGAGACGCCCGTCTAATTTCCCGTGTTTATACACAATGGCCAGCACAGTGCTTTCCAAAGGGTTGCTGACATAAGCCTCCAGCTTGTCCAGCGTTTTCATGCTTTGGGCTTCTTTGACCAGCACGACCTGCCGGTCGGCGAACATCGGATAGCGGCGGCTGGCATTGATGACCTCACTCCAGTCCGCGTCTTTGCCGTAAAAAACGGTCAGGTTGAATTCCCGTTCGGTTTCGGTAAGTACCCGATGTTCCAGGTAATCGCTGATCTGGTCGATAAAGAAGTCCTCTTCTCCTTCCAGCAGGTATACCGGTCTGAATTTTTTTGCCTGCAGTTCTTTCAGGAGTGCTTCATAAGTCATGAGATGATTTCTATGTGTTCGTCTGTCAATAAAGGAGCCCGTCTGAACCGCAGGATCAGCTGAGCGACCGTCAATACATCTTTTTGGCAGTAAGTCGCAATGCGGACAAGATCCTTTTGTTCCCAATAGAGTTTTCCCACCATGGCGCCGTCTATATCGTCTTTGGGGGAAGGGATATCCATCACTCCCGCCAATAACTTCAGTGAACTATAATTTTTATGATCTCCGAAACGCCACAATTGCATGGTATCCAGATGCATTAGTTCCCAGGGCTTCTTGTCGTATATCCGGAACAAATCCGGGAGCGTGATTCCTCGGATCAGGGCACGCCGGCAAATATAGGGAATATCGAATTCGCGGATATTGTGGCCGCAAAGCATGAGTTTCGGTTTTTTTGCATTAAATTGCCGCACACTTTCTAGGAAATCCTCTAGCAATACGGGCTCGTCTTCTCCGTAAAATGATTTGATGCGGAAAGATTTTTGCTCGCCGATCCTATCGAAATAACCAGCTGATATGCAGACGATTTTGCCGAACTCCGCGTAAATAGCGGCTCGGCTGCCATAGCCCTCCGCCGGATCGGGGGAATCTGGCGCAGTTTTTGTAAATTTCTCTAACCATAATTCCTGCATATGGGGAGAAAGTGCATCAAAATGGGGTTGAGCAGGAATGGTTTCGATGTCCAGAAAGAGTAGGTTTTCCAGTGATAAATTTTCTAGCATGAGGTATGGTATCAAGACTACTTGATCAATAGCATAAATGTACTATTACTTCTTAATAACACGAAAACAGTAAAAAGTAAAAACTACCGTTATGGATGACAACACAACCACTGTGGGCGTCGGTAATGATCCCGCAGGAAACCTCCCTGAAAGGCCCCGTGGCGGCAAAGGATTGATCTACGGTATCCTGATTGCTGCCTTGCTGGGTACCTGGGGTTATGTCATCTGGGATAAATCAAAGTCCACCCAGGAGAAAGAACAGCTGCAAACCCAGGTTATTACGATTGACTCGTCCAAATCCGCTGTCCAGGAACAATTTCAGGCTGCCCTGGCCCAGCTCGATATGCTCAAGACGGCCAACGACAGTCTTATGCGGACCAAGGATAAACAAGTCTCCGATCTTAAGGCGCGTATTTCCAGTATCCTGTCCAAGAACCACGCTACTTCGGCCGATCTTGCCGAAGCCAGAAATCTGATTGGTCAACTCAGGTCGCAGCTGGACGGCTACCGGGAGGAGATTGAGCGGCTACGCGGAGAAAAGGTGGTATTGGTGACGCAGAGGGATTCTATTCAGCGAAATTATGATACCGCCACGGTATTGAACCAGCAGCTTACCCAGCAAGTGGACCTTGGATCAGTATTGCATGCGTCGGGGTTTCAAATTCAGCCGATACATTTGCGCAAAAGTGGCAAGGAAGTGACGACCTCTAAAGCGAATCGTGCGGATCTGATGCGGATTACTTTTGATATTGACCGGAATCTTATTGCGCCTTCCGGGCAAAAGGATCTGTATGTATGCATTACTTCTCCGGATGGTTCCCCTCTGGCCGTAGAGGCCTTGGGCTCTGGGCGTTTTACCCTGGCGGACGGCACTGAAAAACTCTATACCGCGGAAAAGACCATCAATTATACTACGGGAAAAGACACGACAGTAACCATTGACTGGAAACAGAACTCGGACTTTAAACCCGGAACCTACAAGGTGGAAATCTATGAGAAAGGTTACCTGATTGGTCAGGGTAATGTCGATATGCGTAAAGGCGGGCTATTTAATTAGGTCGGCAGTCCCGAGGGTACCCGATAGAGCCTTGCAGATCATAGGTCTGCAAGGCTCTTTAGTGCATAACCACTCACAACTTGATTTCTTCTCCGTTGACATCGTAAAACCGGTATTCGATCATCTGGCAGGAGGAGTCTGCCTTGAGTTTGATCCACTGCTTGTACCGGAAGTACCATTTTCTTTGCTGGTTGAAGACACCCTGTTTCAGAAAAGCATACAGGATGGGATTGACATGCAGTTCCAGTTTTTTGTATTTATTTTTAATGAGATGCTGAATTTTGTTTTCAATCTCATCGGTAATCAGCATGGAAGAACCGATCTTCCCGGTTCCGTGGCAGGTAGGGCATTCTTCGGCGGTGGCGATGTTCATCTCGGGACGCACGCGCTGACGGGTGATTTGCATCAGTCCAAAACGGGAAATGGTCAGGATCGTATGACGGGCACGGTCTGAATTCATCGCCTTTTGCATCGCATCATAGACTTTGCGCTTATTGTCCGGAAGCTTCATGTCGATGAAATCAACGATGATGATGCCACCCAGATCTCTGAGCCGCAATTGCCTCGCAATTTCTTCGGCCGCTTCCAGGTTCGAGGCCAGTGCATTTTGTTCCTGGTTGCTGCTGGAACTTTTATGGCCGCTGTTGACGTCAATGACATGCAGGGCCTCGGTATGTTCAATCACCAGGTATACACCGCTGTTGAGATTAACCGTTTTTCCAAAGGACTGCTTGACCTGTTTGGTTATTCCAAAATGGTCGAAAACAGGGAGCCCGTTGTGGTAAAAAGACACAATGTCTTTTTTTTCCGGGGCAATCTTTTGGATATAATTGCGCGTATCCTGATACAGAGATTTGTCATCGACTACCACCCGGTTAAAGCTCTCGTTAAGCAAATCACGGAGCATGCTTGTGGCGCGGTTTCTTTCACTGAGGATCTTTTGTGGCGGAACCGCTCCCCGAAGGTTTGCCTGAATCGCTTGCCATTGTCCTACCAACTCCAGCAGGTCATTGTGCAGTTCAGCAGTCGTCTTTCCTTCTGCCGCGGTACGGACAATAACCCCGAAGTTCTTCGGGCGTATGGCCTCCACGGTTTTTTGCAAGCGTTTGCGCTCTTCCGAGGACAGGATCTTTTTGGATACGGCCACGACTTCATTGAAAGGGGTCACCACAATAAACCTTCCCGGCAGGGAAATCTCACAGCTAAGCCGGGGACCTTTCGTGGAAATGGGTTCTTTCAGGATCTGTACCAGCAGGCTGGGCCGTCCGTTTAACACCTCGGTGATTTTGCCCGTCTTCAGGATTTCTTTCTCCAAACGGAATTTGGCAAAATCCAACCCGTTTTGTGTGCGGTCGTGAATGCACATCTTGGTGAACTTCAGCAACGAACGTATATAAGGGCTGAGGTCGGTATAATGGAGGAAAGCATCCCGTTCGTACCCCACATCGACGAAGGCTGCATTCAGGCCGGGAATCAGTTTTTTGACCTTGCCGAGATAAAGATCACCTACACCGAACTGGCTGTCGCTACTCTCGTGATGCAATTCCACAAGCCGCTTGTTCTCCAACAGGGCTATATCTACTCCAGATGCTGCCGCACTGATAATTAATTCCTTGTTCAAATGAATATTTTTTAAACCATTATAATACATCACCCGCCCGGAAACTCGGAGGGGAAAGGTTAACCAGAGACCTTGTCCGGATACCGCTGCCATACCGACCCGTTAGGGAAACGGCAGCCTGGCAGATATCTCATACCTGGAATGCGAAATTGCTCAGGTCAGTCCCGGAAATAGTAGTACAGGTGATAAATGGTTCAGGGAATGATGAGGGAGGCGTCATGGAACGCATTCCGGCCACTGAATGGCAGGGCCGGAAGCAAACAGAAAGACTTATTTGTTTTTCTTCTTATGACGATTCTTTCTCAGTCTTTTTTTGCGTTTGTGCGTAGCAATTTTATGTCTTTTCCGTTTTCTCCCACAAGGCATAAGCAGTATGTTTTAAAAGCAAATGTTATTGAAATGTTTTAATATAGTCGTCAATTTCTTTACTAAAATCCGGATCATTCACCAGCGCCTTACAACGTTCGAACAGCGTAATCGCCTGTGTTTTCTTCCCTGTGGCTTTATAAGCCTCTGCCAGGAAATAAAGGGCTTCCACATTGTTGGGTTGTTGCCGGGTAACCAGCTCCAGCCGTTCAATCGCTTTGTCATATTGACCTGAAGTCACTGAAAGCCGGCCCAACATCAGGTTCGCCGGGACGTTATCCGGGTCCTTTTCCGTAATCTTTAGCAGGCGTTGTACCCCCTGCATCACTTCTCCTCCCAACACTTCGCTGTTCGCCAATGTCACCTGGATCGTATCATTTTGGGGATCCAGCTCGGATGCCTGTTCCAGCAACTTTCGCGCCTCGGAAACCTCCCAGGCTTTTACTGCCGGATCATCGGCATGGTCCACATGCGCCAAAAATAAATTGGCTGCAAAGGTCAGCGATTTTTTTGAATTTTCCAACCGGGCCTGCTCACCCAGGTAATGGGCCGCTATCGGACTGTGCCCCAGGCTGTCCCACAGGTTGGCCAGGGATTGATACGCATCTTTGCGTTGTTTTCTGAGGTCTCCGCGGGTAATGCTGTTTTCCAGGTTGGAGATCCGCAACTGCATCGGGGGACTCAACGGCTGTTTGGCCTTTTGCAGGACATCTTCGAAACGGGCAGGCGCCACTTTATTTTCCGATCCCATTGCGGCAGGTTGGGAGGCAGCCGGTGCCGCGTCGGTGGACATGGTTTTTCCGAACGCATAAAGGCAAAAAACCGCGACTGCGCCGGCTGCCAGTAAGATCCATTGAGTTTTACGCACTGCTTAGATTTTGGAGCACAAAAGTACGCAAAAATATTGACAGCCTCCGAGGGTTACCGTCCTTGTCAAAGACTACCTGGCAGCGATCACGGATATCTCGACCTGCGCGCCTTTAGGCAAGCCGGACACCTCTACAGTCTCTCTTGCGGGGAAGTCTTCCCCCTCAAAGTATTGGCCGTATATCTCATTGACTGTGCTAAAATGACCCAGATCAGCCACAAAGATGCTTGCTTTTACCACGTGGCTGAACGTGAGGCCCGCGGCCGCCAAAATGCCCTTCAGGTTTTTCATGACCTGATGGGTTTCTTCTTGGATATTTCCCCCCAGGAACCGGCCGGTGGCCGGATCAATGGCAATCTGTCCTGAAATGAACACCAGGTGGTCAGTCTGTACCGCCTGATGATAAGGCCCGATGGGTGGGGGAGCCTGGTCGGTCCGTATGGATTGTTTGGGCATAGCGAAATCTTGATCTGTGAGATGGCCGCCCCCTGGACTTTAGCAGGTCTCATGACGCCGGGTGTACAGGGGACTTACCGGAATGCCAAGTTTTATGGTAATTTTGCCCCACAAAGATAATGGAAACGCGTTTGCCGGCGGCCAAAACGCGCGGGTCGAAAAACAACGGATTTGGCACTTATCCTCAATATAGACACGGCTACGGAAACCGGATCGGTTTGCCTGGCCCGGGACGGACATCCCTGCGGTACGCGGGTCAGTACACAACAAAAGGATCATGCATCCCAGGTGATGCCATTCGTGAGCGAGTTACTGGAGCAATGCCGGGTGCGACCTGCCCAGATTGAAGCTGTAGCGATAAGCGGTGGACCGGGATCCTATACGGGTTTACGGGTGGCAGCTTCCTCCGCAAAGGGGTTATGTTATGCCTGGGGAGTTCCCCTGCTGGCCATAGGATCCCTGGAGGTATTGACCTATGGCATGCAGCAGACGGTGCCGGCAGACCCCGATGGCTTGTGGTGTCCTCTGATTGATGCGCGCCGGATGGATGTATTTACCGCGCTGTATGACAACGAGTTACATCCCCTGCTTTCGCCCCGGGCGGAAACGCTGGCCGAGGATTTTTTGGAGCCGTTCATCCATAAGCCCATTCATTTTTTCGGCACCGGCGCGGATAAAGCCCGTTTTCTGGCCAAACCGGGCAGATCCTGGCGGTTTTCTTCCTTTAACTCCGGGGCGGAATTTTTGGCTCCGCTTGCCGAAAGCGCCTTTCAGTCAGGCCAATTCCAGGATCTGGCCTATTTTGAACCCTTTTATCTGAAGGCTTTTTTTCAACCGGGAAAGTCCCCCTCCGTTTAAAGGAGTCCTCATCATCTCCGGGCGCACCGCCAGGGACATTTTCAGGAATGATTTTTTTCATTGATAAATATATAATATTTTTGTAACCTGATTTTGCCGGCATCGTTTCAGGCCGGCCGAAAAATCATCGAGATAAGTCGCCGTTCTACTTGATTATTAGGGTGAAAGGTGAAAAGTGGAAGTGCTTTACCGGCTGTGTGGGAGCGATGCAAAATCGAGTGTTTTTTGAAATTAACTATATTTGCTGCCCGCTTAAGACATACAAAGCCTCGTAGGAGACATGCCAATACAGGTGTGCAGCGAACGAAGCTTCCAGTCTCCTTCGGGATGGTAAGCCAGTTGTCATGAGGCACGAAGCCCACAGGCCTTTAGCTTGTGGATGGTTCACTTTAAAATTCATTGGTGCAATGGAAAAAACGTTAATGCCCACGTCTTCAAATTCTTTATATGTTTCTGGGACAGGCGAACAGGCGCAGATCAAGATTGATTACATCGCCGTGAAGAAGGCCGCGATGGTGCTTCGCGCAATCAATCATAAGTTGCGCCAACAGATCATTAAATTGCTGGAAGAGCATAAGAAGATGACTGTCACCGAGATTTATGTGAAATTGAGGCTTGAGCAGTCGGTGGCGTCTCAGCATCTGGCCATTTTAAGACGTGCCGGCATTGTGGTGACCGACAGGGAAGGCAAGTTCATCTATTACTCCCTGAATGTCCAACGGATTGCCGAGATCACCGGATTTGTCGAAGATATGGTGGGCTGACTGAATTTCAAAAAAACGGTCTTGTGGCATCTGCATAGCATGCGGATGCCACTTTAGTTTACAGTAGAGAGAAAGGATAATTTGTATCTTCGCCTTAAAGGTCCGGACTATTTTATGTTTATCCAGCAGCTATACACCGATTGCCTTTCCGAAGCCGCCTACTATGTGGAATCGGAGGGCGAAGCGGCCATCATAGATCCCCTCCGGGATACAGCAGCCTATACTCGCCTGGCAGAGGAGCGCGGGGCGACCATCCGCTATATTTTTGAGACTCATTTTCATGCCGATTTTGTCTCGGGCCACCTGGACCTTGCAAAAAAGACCGGGGCACCTATTATATACGGGCCCGGAACTGCCACCCGCTTTCCCGTGCACGTCGCCCGGGAAAAAGAAGTTTTTGTGCTCGGTGCAGTTACTCTGGAGGTATGGCATACGCCCGGCCATACGCTGGAAAGTAGCTGTTACCTGCTTCGGGACGCCAGCCATGCCCCCTATTGCCTGTTTACCGGAGACACGCTGTTTGTCGGAGAGGTAGGACGCCCTGATCTCTCCAGTGGTAATAAAAGCAAGGAAGCATTGGCTTCCCTTTTGTTCGATTCCCTGCAGAAGTTAAAAACATTGCCCGATACGCTGATCCTTTATCCGGCACATGGGCCGGGTTCTGCCTGCGGAAAACACCTTGGTCAGGACACCACCAGTACACTGGGTCGGGAAAAGAAAGAAAACTACGCCCTGCAGTATAGCTCCCGGGAAGAATTTATTGACGCAGTAGTCACCGGTTTAGAAGACCCTCCGGAATATTTTAAAACCAGCGCACGGATCAATCAGCAGGGGTATACGGACCTTGAACAGATCTTAGTACAAAGTCATCGTGCCTTGTCGGTCGCTGTCTTTAACAAAGAGGCGAAAAAAGGTGCTTTGATCCTCGATACCCGGCCCCCGGAGGATTTTGCCCGAGGTTTTGTCCCCGGTTCGATCAATATTGGGTTGAAAGGTCGTTTTGCAGAATGGGTCGGCACTTTGGTGCCTTATGACCAGACGGTGATACTGGTGACTGCGCCCGGAGAGGAAGAGCAGACGATTATCCGCATGGCTCGCGTAGGGTTTGACCGGGTGGCCGGTTATCTCCAAGGCGGGTACGCGGCATGGACGAAGGCCGGGCAAATGCAGGATCTGATTGTCACTGTGGATCCCGAAGAATTAGCCATTGACTTGCCTTATGATAAAAAAATGCAGGTGATTGATGTACGGAGGCCGGCTGAGTATGCGGCGGGTCATCTGCAGGATGCTGTCAATATTCCACTCAATACCCTTGCGGATCCGGCCGTGCTGGCCAGCCTGGATGATTCTCGCAATATTTATGTATATTGTCAGAGCGGTTACCGCGGTGTGATTGCCTGCGCCTTATGGAAACGTGCCGGCAAACATAACCTCCGGCACGTGGAGGGAGGATTTGCGCAAATGGGCGAAGTTGCTGCACTGCCGGTGATCCTGGAAAAAGTTACGCTCAGTTGATTATCCTGTTGAAAAATTGGGCGGACCCCGGAACCTAGGTTCCGGGTTTTTTTTTGGTGCGCCCGGCAGGGCGCAGGGGAGAGACCTTTGCCGGTCGGTCAGGGCAGAAACAGACGATAAGCCTGAGGGAATTCGCGCTCAAATTTTTACCTTTGGCCTTTTGCCAAAAGTACCTATGTGCCTATACAGACCCGCCGGCTAAAACCCGATGGGTTTGATCCCCAAATATGCCAGACAAAATTACCCATATTCGATTTTTCCTCCCGCGTCTATGGGCGCATCGGGTGGCGATGCTACCGGGCAGGTGGCTGGAGGGGATTTTAGCGGTTTGCCGAAACGATGCCTTGACCTTTTTGGCTTACGTGGCCACGGTCGGACACATTTGTTTAATCAAAAAGGGAATAGCTGCTTTCCCCCCATTTACCCACAAAGATGAATGGGCTTCCGCAGCGTTTGTATGAAACTTGAGACGAAACTGATCCATGCAGGTATAGAACCAGATCCATCTACCGGGGCTATCATGACGCCCATCTACCAAACCTCTACCTATGTGCAGCAGGCCCCCGGAGTCAATAAGGGATATGAGTATGCGCGAACGGAAAATCCCACCCGTAAAGCGCTGGAAAATGCGCTGGCTGCGATTGAAAACGGAAAATATGGCGTTTGCTTTGGAAGCGGCATGGCTGCTATAGATGCAGTGATTAAATTGCTAAAACCCGGAGATGAGGTGCTGGCGACCAATGATCTGTATGGGGGCAGCTACCGGCTGTTTACACGGGTGTTTGCCCGGTATGGCATTCAATTCCGCTTTGTCAGCATGGGGGTTGTGGAAGCACTGGAAAAGCAGGTCACTGACAAGACCCGGCTGCTTTGGGTGGAGACCCCTACCAATCCCTTGATGCACGTGATTGATATATCGGGTTGCGCGGCCATTGCCCGCAAACACGGCTTGTGGCTTTGCGTAGACAATACGTTTGCTTCTCCTTATTTGCAGACACCTCTGGATCTGGGAGCTGATCTGGTAGTCCATTCGGCGACAAAGTATCTTGGAGGGCATAGTGATGTGGTCCATGGTGCGGTGATCGTCAAAGACCAGGCCATTGCTGAGGAACTGCTGTTTCTGCAGAACAGCTGCGGTGCAGTTCCCGGGCCGCATGACTGCTGGTTGGTGTTGCGTGGAATCAAGACACTGCACCTGCGTATGCAGCGCCACTGTGAAAACGGGGAGGCGGTGGCCCGGTTTCTGAGAGATCATCCCAAAGTGGACAAAGTACACTGGTGTGGCTTCGAAGATCATCCTAATCATGAGGTAGCCCGAGCACAAATGCGGGGCTTTGGAGGAATGATGTCTTTCACACTTAAGGACGACAGCATGGAAGCTGCTTCGCGGGTATTGTCAGGAACCCGGCTGTTTTCTCTGGCGGAGTCGTTGGGCGGTGTCGAATCCCTCGTCGGTCACCCGGCCTCCATGACGCATGCCTCCATCCCGAGGGAGGAAAGAATAAAAAACGGATTGGATGATTCGTTAATCCGGCTCAGTGTCGGCATTGAAGATGCCGGAGACCTGATAGCCGACCTCAATCAGGCCATAGGCTGAACCAGGAAACTCCGTGAACATAAAATTATGCTATTCTCAGAGGTCATAGGACAGCAGGAAGCAAAGGAATTTTTGCTTCAGTCGGTGCACAGCAACCGGCTCGGACATGCCTTGTTGTTCAAAGCTCCGGAAGGCGCGGGCGGATTACCCATGGCCCTGGCGTTCTCCCAGTATATGGTTTGTACGGACCCACAACCGGATGGGGCCTGTGGCAAATGCGGCGCATGCATCCGGGCCGCCAGACTGATCCATCCGGACATCCATTATTGTTATCCGGTGATTCCGCGTAAATCGGGCGACAAACCACTCAGTACCGACTATATTGGGGAATGGCGCGAATTTGTGCTGCAACAACCCTATGGGAATGCCTATGATTGGCTGCAGTTTATCGGCGCAGAAAATAAGCAGGGAAATATTTCCAGTGCAGAATGCCAGGACATCATTCGCAAACTCAATCTTAAGAGTTATGAGGGAACCTATAAGATCCTGTTGATTTGGTACCCGGAGTTCCTGAATAAGGAGGGCAACCGGTTACTCAAGTTAATTGAAGAGCCTCCTGCGCGTACCTTGTTTATTTTTGTGGCCGAGCAAACCGAAATGATTCTGCCTACGATTCTTTCGCGACTTCAACTGGTCAGGATGAATCGTCTTGATACCGGCGAGCTTAAAAATGCGGCCATCGAGCGGGGAGGAGCCGATGAGTCCAGGGCACTGCGCGTGGCATCTTTGGCTGAGGGGAATTATCGGGAAGCTCTCCGCCTTTTGCAGCATGCGGAGGCGGATTTTATGGAGCCCCTACGCACCTGGCTAAACGCGATTGTCCGGGCTGAACCGGTGGCGTTGCATCAATGGATTGAGGAAATGGCCAATGCCAAGACGGGTCGTGAAAGACAAAAGCAGTTTCTCCGGTATTTTCTGCACTTGATTGAACACGGCCTGCGTGGGCCTTTTTATGCCAAAGAGGAGATACCCTTGCCCGAAGAAGAAGTTCAGTTTGCTGCAAATTTGCGCAAGATGACTGATCACGTGGGCCTGCACCAACTGGTGAAGATCCTGGATGACGCCTGTTATCATATTGAGCGCAATGCCAATGCCAAGATATTGTTCCATGCATTGTCCTTGCGCATCCGTTATATTTTTTCGCGACAGCCGCTTCCGTCTCTAGTGTGATTTTCACGGTTGAAGTGCGCAGCCGAAGGCGAAAAATCCTACGATATTCCGGGAAAAAGTTAAATTTGTCCATTCGTTCTCCCTCAATAGGGAGAGAGTTCTTGTTTTAGACGGATTATTGTTCATAGATAAAACCAATAGAATATGCCTTGTGGAAGTTGTGGTACAGGTGTAGATGGGAAACCGGCAGGATGCAGAAGTAATGGAGGATGCAGCAGCGGAGGATGTAACAGGCTTAATGTCTTTGACTGGTTAGCCTCCATACCTTTAAGTGATCAGGCAACGCCATTTGATATCATAGAGGTGAGTTTCAATCAGGGAAGCCGTAAGGATTTCTTTCGCAATACCACCCGCCAGCAATTTGAGAAAGGAGAATGGATCGCAGTGGAAGGTGTCAGCGGGTTTGACGTGGGGGAAGTGTCTCTCACTGGCGAACTGGTAAGACTGCAAATGAAGAAAAAGCGGGTGCGTGATTCTGCTGAGATCAAAAAAATACTGCGCCGGGCGACGGAAGATGATCTGGAAAAAATGCGCGCAAGCAAAGAACGGGAAAAAGAAGCCTTGATTCGTTCCCGGGTCATTGCCAGGCAACTTGGCCTGGAGATGAAACTTGCCGAAGTTGAAATACAGGCGGACGGCCGGAAAGCGACATTTTTCTATACCGCGGATGCGCGGGTAGATTTTAGAGAACTGATCCGCAAGTATGCCGCCGAGTTTCATGTAAAGGTGGAGATGCGCCAGATCGGCGCGCGACAGGAAGCCGGAAAGGTCGGCGGGATCGGATCTTGTGGGCGGGAGCTGTGTTGCTCCAGCTGGCTTTCCGATTTTAAGTCCGTCAGTACAGCTGCGGCGCGCTACCAAAATCTCTCAATTAACCAAAGCAAATTATCGGGTCAGTGCGGGCGCTTGAAATGCTGCCTGAATTATGAATTGGATACCTATCTGGACGCGCTGAAAGGATTTCCTGAGCATGCCGATTCGCTGGAAACCATGGGAGGAACCCTATACCTGCAGAAGAAGGATATTTTCAAAAATCTGATGTGGTATGCCTACCAGGGAAGTTCCAAACAGTACCCGTTGACGATAGACCGGGTGAATGAGATTTGCCAAATGAATCAGCATGGCAGCAAGCCTGCCGAGCTGGGTCAGGTGGAGCTTGAAGTAATCCCCAAAGAAGGAGAAGAACATGCGTTCGTGGATGTGGTGGGACAGATCAGCCTCCGTTCCCTGGAAAGAGCCGGACGTAAACGAAAAAAGCGCAACCAGCCACAAGGAGGGGGCAATGCCCGACGGGCGAGCGGAAATCCGGGAAAAAGCCACCCAAGCAACAATCAACAGGGCCAGGCCGGACCGCCCAATCGACGTCCCTCCAAAGAGAATCAGGGCAATGGACCCCATCACGCAGGAGGAAGAAAAAAAAGAAGCCGGCCTCGTTAAGAGGCCAACCTGCTTCCGTTAATATTGCGATTCCCAGTTTCTTGGCCAAACGATGACTTTGCCTGCAATCAAGAAAGTTTCCCTTCAGACGACTTGCCGGTATGTGGCCTTAAAACCTAAGGTCTTCGATATCCCCTTAGCCGGTTCAGACCCATAACCCCGCCTGTCGTGGGATGAGACATGAGGCAGTCCTGCCTGGTAGGCCACTTGATGATTTGGGTGGTTTTTGCCTTCCTTTTGTCCTTTTTAGGGTGTGGTGGAGAAGGAAGAAGCAGGCAGACCAGCCTGGTTGAACAGGTGCGGCTCCGCCGTATCACTCCATCCGTATCGGACGGCCTTGGGTGCAGTGATTCCCTGGGCCTGGACGATGACTTGTTGGCCAGCAATGTGTGCCTGAGCAGGGACAAAATGACCGTCGGCTCCTGCAATTTCAAAATGACCCAGGGTACCTCCCTTGGCCATTAAGCCACCATCTGCATGATCAAATGAAACACGGATGGTCGAGCCATTTATTTTCATGCCTGCATATAAGGGTCCGGAATATACGATGTCTTTCAGGCCATAGGTGTTTGCCAATGCCCACAGCGATAATCTCCTTCCTACTTCCTGTTTGTTTGCCGGATGTATATTCTTTGGATTGCCAATATCCAATGTGACGACCATCCCGGTATGGGGCACGTGCAGAGACTTGCGCTGGGCGTCCCGCAGTGCAGCGGCCTTGGTGCTGTCTCCTCCGTAAGGATATGGGGCTATCTGGACGAAATAGAACGGGAAATTACCTTCCTGCCAACGATGCCGCCAATCGGCGATCATGGTGGGGAACAGGCGCTCATATTGCTGGGCACGACCCACATTGGCTTCTCCCTGGTACCAGATGGCTCCACGAATCGAAAAAGGAATAAGGGGAGCGATCATCCCGTTATACAGGACGGTAACCGTATTGGGATTATCGACCACGGAGCGCGAATTCTTATCCTGTTGATGTTGTTGCCGGATCTGATCCACGTGCGGTGCCAGGGAATCCGCCCTATTGAGGGCCTGATCAAAATCCCCCAGCTTTCTTAAAGCACTTTCGCTGGTCCAGGCTTCGGCCACGGTACCTCCCCAACTGCTGTGGATCAGTCCGATGGGCACATGAAGTTTCTCATAGAGTTGCCGACCAAAAAAATAAGCCGTGGCACTAAAACTCGCTGCGGTTTCCGGAGTACACTCTGCCCATTGGCCATCACAGTCCTGCTGAGGCTGAAAGGCGATATTTCTTTTGACCGTAAAAAGATGTATCTGCGGATAACGGGCAGCATTTATTTCCTCTGTTGAATGGAGCAATGGAGCTCCAGACCAACCCGATAACGGCATCTCCATATTGGACTGACCCGAGCAGACCCAGACTTCTCCGATGAGCACATTATGAAGTACAGTAGTTTGCTTGCCGGTTATGGTAACCTCATAAGGACCGCCAGCTGCTGGCGTCTTGACCCGAACCATCCATTTGCCGTCTTCTCCGGCTTTGGCCCGGGCTACCGCTTTTGTATCCCAACTTCCCTGTACGGTAACGGTAGTCCCCGGATCAGCCCACCCCCAGAGCGGCGCACGCGATTGTTGCTGGAGTACCATGTTATCTCCGATAAGTGCGGGAAGCTTGATTTGTCCCAAACCCAGTAAGGGAAGCCACAGGCAGCAAATCGCTGCGACAAGGCGGATAGATCTTTTCATAAAATTTGGCAGCTGGGAAACCCATTCATCGATGGTGTATGGGGGGAATGACGCCACGATTCCTTTTTTGTATGATGGAAATTTAGATGGTGAATTCTTGTTCGGTTTGCTTTCATATCGCCAAAAGGCATAATCACTCCCGGACGCACATGGACTGCAAAGGCCATCGGGGTGCTGAGCTGATGCATGTCAGGGCAAACATGGCTCCCCCGGGGGCGGTACATATGCCGGAACAACAGGGTATGTATGGTTGCGCTATACACTGTTTAGGTTTAAGATCTTACCGGTCTTTAGCCGGCAGGTAGTTTACCGGATTCGTAAATTTAGGATATCCGTAATGTTTACCTTAAAGATAAAAAAAGATCCGTGGAATTAAAACCCCGCTTATTTGGCTGGCGGTAAGTAGTTGCGCTAACGGGGGGGATGTACCTTAGGACATTTGTTTTGCGCATCCACGACTGCTACAGCCACCATGTTCACGATCTGCCGGACCGTGGAACCCAATTGCAGAATGTGCACCGGTTTTTTTAACCCCATCAGGACCGGGCCTATCGTATCGAAACCCGCCACCTCCATCAGCAGGTTATACGCAATATTTCCCGCGGATAGATTAGGGAAAATCAGCGTGTTTACCCCACCTTCAATAAGGTCGCTGAAAGGATAGTTGTCCCTGAGGATCTCTGTGTTGAAGGCCATGGCGCCCTGCACTTCTCCGTCCACCACCAGGTGGGGGTCACGCTGTTTGACCAGCTGGACGGCATCTCTCACCCGTTGGGCCTCAGGGGTAGGGCTTGAGCCGAAATTGGAATACGACAACATGGCAATGCGGGGGGTGACGTTGAACTGCCGGACCTCTCTGGCAGTAAGTAAAGTAATATCTGCCAGTTCCTCAGTGGTAGGGTTAAAGTTGACTGTAGTATCAGCCAGGAACAGGGGGCCTTGTTTAGCTAGGGTAATATACATTCCGGCTACCCTTTTGACTCCTTCTTCCATCCCTATAATTTGCAACGCAGGCCTTATTGTATCGGGATACTTGCGAGTGAGCCCGGAGATTAATGCATCGGCTTCCCCACACTCCACCATCATGCACCCGAAGTAGTTACGGTCACGCATAATTTTTTTTGCCTCGTAGAGGTTGAACCCCCTGCGTTTTCTTTTTTCAAAGAACCACTGGCCAAAATTTTTTCTTTTTTCCCTCATTTCGTCGCTGCGTGGGTCCAAAATGGCCACTCCCTGCAAATCAATCTGGTTGTCCTCCATCAGTTGTTTGATCCGCCTTTCCTCTCCTAAAAGGATGGGAATGGCTAATCCCTCGTCACGGGCCACCTGAGCTGCTTTAAGCACTTTGATATTATCTGCTTCGGCAAATACCACTCTGCGGGGATCTTTTCGTGCTTTGGTACCGACCAGCCGTATCAGTTGATGGTCCAGGCCCAGGCGGGTTTGGAGCTCCTGGACGTACGCGTCCCAATCCTGAATGGGATTCTGTGCCACGCCACTCTCCATGGCGGCCTTGGCAACGGCGGGGGCTACAGTACTCAGTAACCTGGGGTCCAGTGGTTTAGGTATGATATAGTGGGGGCCGAATACCAGATTTTTTTCTCCATAAGCCATGTTGACCAGATCAGGCACCGGCAGTTTGGCCAATGCTGCAAGGGCATGTACGGCGGCCAATTTCATGGCTTCGTTGATAGCTGTGGCCCGCACATCGAGAGCCCCCCGGAAGATATAGGGGAATCCCAGCACATTGTTTACCTGGTTGGGAAAATCGGAGCGTCCGGTAGCCATGATCACGTCAGGCCGCGCGGCTACGGCTTCGTCAAAGGAGATTTCCGGATCCGGATTAGCCATTGCGAAGACAATAGGTTTGTCGGCCATGCTTCGAATCATCTCTGCAGAAACAATGTTGCCCGTACTGAGGCCGATGAACACATCCGCCCCATGCATGGCTTCGTCCAGGGTTTTTATGTGGGTGGTCCGTGCAAAAGGTTGCTTCAGTTTATCCAGCCCTTTGCGGTCGGTGGTGATACAACCTTCCCGGTCAAATAGCAGGATATTTTCCGGGGTGGCCCCCAGGGCTATATAAAGCCGGACACAGGACATGGCAGCAGCACCTGCTCCGCTGACGACAAAACGCACACGGCTGATCTGTTTTTCCACCACCTCCAGGGCATTGAGTAATGCAGCGCCGGAAATGATGGCCGTGCCGTGCTGGTCGTCATGCATGACCGGAATATGCAATTCTTCCTTTAGGCGCTCTTCGATGGCAAAGCATTCGGGACTCTTAATGTCTTCTAAGTTAATGCCGCCGAAGGTGGGCTCGAGCGCTTTAACCACTCGCACGAATTCATCGACGTCTTTGGCGTCCAGCTCAATGTCAAAGACGTCGATATCGGCAAATATTTTGAAGAGTACTCCTTTCCCTTCCATGACCGGCTTGCCGGCCTCGGGACCGATATTGCCCAGGCCTAACACGGCCGTTCCATTGGTGATGACGGCAACCAGGTTGCCCTTGGCGGTATATTTATAAACATCATCGGGTGAGCGATGGATGGCCTTGCAGGGTTCGGCTACGCCGGGGGAATAGGCCAGGGAAAGATCCCACTGAGATTTGGTGTTCTTGGTGGGTACTACTTCAACCTTGCCGGGCCTCCCCTTGGCATGATAGTCCAACGCGTCTTGCGCATTTATTTTTCTTGCCATATCAGATAATATTGATGTGGAACCACATGCAATATACGAACACATTGGCGAACTGAAGGAGCACCAAAAAGGGGGCGGCGTAAAAAGCTAGTCGGATTTATGTATTTTTACGGCTCAGAATCTACCAGTATGATCCAGCGTATCCAAACGGTGTATTTATTGTTGGCAGCCCTCCTCGGCGGGTTCATCAGTTTTTATGATCCGAATCTTTGGCGGGCAAGGCTTGTAAACAATACCTATCAGTACTTTACCGGTCAGAGCAGCTACCTGTATTTTACGTTGTTGATGATCATTGTTGCTCTGGCTGTGGTGTGCATCTTCCTTTTCAAAAAGCGGCCGCTGCAATTCCGGCTTACGGTCATTAATGTCCTGGTCACAGTGGCTATTATCGCCTTGCAATATCTTAAGATCAAAGCGGAAGCGGCCAAACTTCAGGATACCCAGATGTTGGCCTCTTCGACATATCTGCCGGCGGCATTTCTCCCTGTAGTGATCCTGGTATTGCTCTTTCTGGCTGCCAGGGGCATTTATAAAGACCAACGGCTCGTCAGATCGCTCGACCGGCTTAGATAAAAGGGAATCACTTCACGGAAATTATCGGAAAAACGAGCAATTCATCTACTTTCATTGAAAAAAACAAGCTATGTCGCATCAACTCTTACAAGGTAAACGGGGAATTATTTTTGGCGCGCTGGACGAACGTTCAATGGCATGGAAGGTCGCCGAACGGGTGGTTGAAGAAGGCGCTTCTATTACGCTGACCAATGCGCCCATTGCACTGCGGATGGGTAAAATCAATACATTGGCCGAGCAATGTCATGCCGAAGTGATTCCGGCAGATGCGACTTCACTGGAGGACCTGGAACAATTGTTTTCTGCCTCTATGGAGAAACTGGGTGGTAAACTGGACTTTGTCTTGCATTCCATTGGGATGTCGCCTAACGTGCGGAAAAAGATTCCTTATACGGCTACTCATTATGACAATTTCCAAAAGACCCTGGATATTTCGGCGCTTTCCTTTCATAAGGTGCTGCAGACGGCCATGAAGCTGGATGCACTCAATGAGTGGGCTTCGGTAGTGGGACTCAGTTATATTGCGGCTCAGAGGACGTTTCCGGGCTATAACGATATGGCCGAAGCAAAAGCGCTCTTGGAAAGCATTACCAGGAGTTTCGGCTACCATTACGGCATCAAGCATAAAGTGCGGGTTAATACCATCTCGCAATCTCCGACGATCACTACAGCAGGCAGCGGGGTGCAGGGCTTCGATGCTTTTTATCATTATGCGGATAAAATGAGTCCGTTGGGAAATGCCAGTGCGGAGGATTGTGCCAATTATTGTGTCACCCTGTTTTCAGATCTCACCCGGATGGTGACCATGCAAAACTTATTCCATGACGGAGGATTTTCCCATACCGGGGTCAGTGATGCGATTGTAGAAGAATTAATGAGCGGGAAGCAGCCCGCCTAAGCAGATAGATTCCAAAAAATATAAGGCCGTCTTTCTGCACAGAAAGACGGCCTTATCCTCGAAGACGGGCCGGGGCCGTCTCTCTAATATTCGTCTTCATTAAAGAAGAAGTCTTCTCGGGACGGATAATCCGGCCAGATGTCTTCAATTCCTTCAAATAATTCACCCTCATCCTCCAGTTCCTGCAGGTTCTCTACTACTTCGATAGGCGCTCCTGAACGGATGGCATAATCGATCAATTCGTCTTTTGCCGCGGGCCACGGTGCATCTTCCAGATAAGATGCCAGTTCTAATGTCCAGAACATAATTAGATGGCTTTAAAAGGCTGTTAATTTTCCGCAAAAGTAGAATTTAATTTGAAATAAACAACCCACGCCCATTTTAGGGATAATTGCGTTTCTTTACATCATGTTACGCGCTGATAATCTGAGCAAAAGCTACGGAGAGCTGCAAGTGCTCAAGGGAGTCAATTTACAGGTGGAGAAAGGTGAGGTGGTCAGCATTGTCGGCTCTTCCGGTGCAGGCAAAAGCACGCTACTCCATATTCTCGGAACCCTGGACAAGCCCAGCGGGGGGGAGGTGACACTGAACGGGAGGTCAATATTGGCCTTGAAAGGCCGGCAGCTGTCGGATTTCCGGAATCTGCATATCGGCTTTGTATTTCAATTTCATCACCTGCTTCCCGAATTTACCGCGATGGAGAACGTCTGTATTCCGGCCCTCATTGCGGCAAAACATACCAAGCGGGACATCCGCAACCGTGCGGTCAGCCTGCTGGAGATGTTGAATCTTTCGAAACGGCTGGACCACAAACCCGGAGAGCTCTCAGGCGGAGAACAACAACGTGTCGCGGTAGCCCGGGCCCTGATTAACCAGCCGGATATCATTTTTGCCGACGAGCCTACCGGTAATCTGGATTCGGTCAATGCACGCGAGTTGCATGAACTGTTTTACCGGCTCCGGGATGAGTTTTCCCAGACCTTTGTCATTGTGACACACAATGAGGATTTGGCACGGTTGAGTGACCGGCAGCTCGTCATGAAAGACGGCCGGGTCATCCGCTGAACCACTAACGGCGGGGTTTCCAGACGATTTCTTCCGCCTGGTAGATACGGGCGGTGTGGCGGGCCAGCACAAATAAATAATCACTCAGGCGGTTTAGGTACGGCAATACCGTTGATGGGAGAGGGGGGTGTTCGTCGGCGAGCTGCACGCAGAGCCGTTCGGTGCGGCGGCAAACGCAGCGGGCCACGTGGCATACTGATACGGCTGGATGGCCTCCAGGCAGGATAAACGCCTGCATGGGGGGAAGACTGGCTTCCATGCGGTCGATCGCTTTTTCCAGCATAGCGATGTCGGACGGCTGCAACTCAGGCAAAGACATCCGGACCTCTTTATCGGGGTCCGTGGCTAAGGATGACCCCATGGTAAAAAGCCTGTCCTGAATTTCCCGGATTTCTGCAACCAGCACTTCTTCCTTTTGGTAATCTGCCACCCACCCGATATAGGCGTTTAACTCATCCAGAGTGCCATAGGCTTCAATGCGCAGGCTGGCCTTAGACACACGGGTACCCCCGATCAGGGAAGTTTTCCCCTGATCACCTGTTTTGGTATATATGCGAAAGGCCATAACGATTTTCCTCTGGCTTGCGGTTAAGACGGGGCATTGGCCCCGAGCGACACATCATTTACCCGGTCATTTTCGATCACGCCGTCTCGCAGGCGCACAATGCGTCTGGCGTGCTCGGCAATATCCTCCTCATGGGTCACCAGGACCACGGTATTTCCCGATTCATGGATCTGTCCAAACATCTCCATGATCTCTTCAGAGGTCCGGCTGTCCAGATTTCCGGTGGGCTCATCGGCAAGAATGATCGCAGGATCATTGATCAGGGCCCGGGCAACGGCTACGCGCTGACATTGTCCTCCGGAAAGCTCATTGGGCTTATGGCGGGCCCGGTCATTCAGCCCTACCCGTTTGAGCATTTCTGCTGCACGCTCCTCTCTTTCTTTGCGGGAAATACCGGCATAGATCAGGGGGACACCCACATTTTCGAGGGCAGTCAGGCGGGGCATGAGATTGAATTGCTGAAAAACAAAGCCGATTTCCTTATTGCGGACTTCAGCTAACGCATCGTCATCCATTTTACTCACGTCATTGCCATGGAGGATATATTGGCCCGAAGTGGGCGTATCCAGGCATCCCAGAATATTCATCAGGGTGGATTTACCCGAACCGGACGGCCCCATCAGGGCCACGTATTCGTTCGGGTTGATCACCAAATCGATACCCTTAAGGACCAACAGTTCGTTTTTCCCCAGAAAATAACTCTTGCGGATGTTTGATAAATGGATAATAGGATCCATAAAAATATTTTGCAGACCGATAACCACCTCTCCCGCAGCACGAACCGGCGAACCGCCCGCTCAAAACCCCGGGATGCGGTGGAGGAGAATACCATGTCAAAGATAGCATTTCGCAGGGAACTGGCCCGCCGAAGCGGCAATAGGGACCGTGAATCCTTTTTCCACAGGACCGCTTGTGTCCGGCCTGTAGTTTTTTTCGTGCAAACCCCTTGTTCTTATTAATTTTGCCGGCTATGGCAAAAGAAATTGTTGTAAGCGGCATACGACCGACCGGCTTTTTGCATCTGGGTAATTATTTCGGGGCCATTCGAAATTTTGTCCGGATGCAACAGGAATATGAATGTTACTTTTTCGTAGCGGACTTGCATTCTCTGACGACCCACAGTGATCCGGTTCAGCTCCGGGCCAACGGGCTGCGGGTAGTGGCTGAATATCTGGCATCCGGGTTGGATCCGGATCAAGCGGCGCTCTACCGGCAGAGTGATGTGCCGGAGACGGCCGAGCTCTATTTGATGCTCAATATGCTTGCCTATAAAGGAGAGTTGGAGAAGGTGCCGACCTTTAAGGAGAAGATCCGCCAGCATAAGGACAATATCAATGCCGGCTTGCTGACCTATCCAGTACTCATGGCGTCCGATATTCTGCTGCATCGGGCCACGAAAGTACCGGTAGGCAAAGACCAAGAGCAACACCTGGAAATGGCCCGTAATTTTGCCAACCGTTTCAATAACCGTTACGGTTACTTGTTCCCAGAGCCGGTTGCCTTCAGTTACGGCGGTGAATTGTTGAGGATTGCCAGTTTGGACGGAGAAGGAAAAATGAGCAAGAGCCAGCATGAAATGTCCACCCTGTTCCTTGCGGACAGTGACGACATGATCCGCAAGAAAATCCGTAGGGCCAAGACCGACCAGGGTCCTTCTGCCCCGGACACGCCTATGCCGGAATACATCAGTAACCTGTTCACTTTAATGCGGCTGGTATCTTCACCCGATACCGTGGGACACTTTGAAGAGGCGTATGCGAATTGCAGTATTCGTTACGGTGACCTTAAAAACCAGCTTGCCGAAGACATGATCGCCTTTATTTCTCCGATCCGTGCCCGGTCTGAAGCGCTTCAGCAAAACCCTGATGCACTTGAGCGCATTCTGGCCCGGGGTGCCGTTCGAGCCAGAGAATCGGCAGCCCAGACACTCAGCCGGGCGAAGGAATTAATGGGATTGGGAAGTACCCGGTCAGGTTTGTGAGCCTCTATGTCCTGCTGCCATCCTGAGGTATTGGTCAGAATTCGTATCTTGGAGAACAATACCATTCGCCAGTCCTATAAACCCAGCAGAAAATATCCTCTGTAATGCCGAAAGCAAAGAAGCCCAAACATATAGCCATTGCCGGTAACATTGGTGCCGGTAAAACCACATTGGCTGAACTGTTGAGCAAACATTTTAAATGGACTCCCCAATATGAGGATGTAGAACATAATCCTTATTTATACGATTTTTACGAAGACATGCCCCGGTGGTCCTTTAATCTGCAGATTTATTTTCTTCATACGCGGCTGGAGCAGCTTCTGGAAATTCAGCATGGTAAAGAGACGGTCGTGCAGGACCGGACCATTTATGAGGATGCCCGCATTTTTGCCCCCAATTTGCATGAAATGGGATTGATGAGTAAGCGGGATTTTGATAATTACTTCCAGTTTTTCCAGACGCTGAAAACCATGGTACGGCCTCCGGATCTGCTGATCTACTTGCGGGCGTCGGTTCCCACCCTGGTAGATAACATCCAAAAGCGGGGCAGGGAATATGAAGAGAATATCCGGCTGGACTATTTGAAACGCCTGAACCGGTATTACAATAACTGGATTGATGAATATGAAGAAGGCCCATTGTTGATCATAGATGCCAATAAGAACAGGTTTGCCGAGAATCAGGAAGACCTGGGGGAGATCATATCCCGGATAGAGTCCGAGTTGAATGGCCTGTTTTGATGCCCCGTCCAGTCTGCTCAAAGCTTTTTTGCCGGCAAAAATCCGCCTATGCCTCTGATAATGCCCGTACAAAAAGGAGCGTAAAACCCATCGGTGTCCGCCTGTAGGCGATAAACGCTTTTGCGAAGGAGGTATTTACCGACAGTTTCGGATGCAGAGAACCGCATCCTCACTATGCCCAGAGCATTTTTCCTCCAGACCTATTTGATACCTTCGTGACTCCAGCGCTGCAAGCTGGCTTAAATTTGTAATCATGTCCCACAAGCCTGAAAACGACGCTTCTTCCGAGAAGCCCCAATATGCTTATACCAATCCACTGATCCACTCCTCCAGTCCGTACTTGCTGGAGCATGCCCATAATCCGGTATATTGGTATCCCTGGGGGGAGGAAGCCCTGCAAAAGGCCCGTAGAGAAGAAAAGCCCCTGATCATAAGCATAGGCTATTCGGCTTGTCATTGGTGCCATGTGATGGAGCGCGAATGTTACGCCGACCGGGAGGTTGCCGATTATATGAACGCCCACTTCGTGTCGATTAAAGTAGACCGGGAAGAGCGGCCTGATGTAGACCAGATCTATATGCAGGCCTCCCAATTAATCAGCGGAAGCGGTGGTTGGCCGTTGAATGCGTTTACTTTGCCGGACGGACGACCTTTTTTCGTCGTCACTTACCGGCCCAAGGCAGGGTGGCTGGACCTGCTGGCCCAGATTGTCTCGGCCTATACTCACCAGAGGGAGCAGGTGATGGAACAGGCGGCGATGCTGACACGGGGGCTCAAAAGCGAGGAGGGCCTCATCGCTGCCCCATCTTCGGATACAGCCCAGGAAAAAGTCGAATTCTATCGCGGATTGTTCCCGCGCATTACCCCATCTATAGATTTCAAGCATGGCGGATTAGGGCGCGCGCCAAAGTTTCCTATGCCGGGCGTATGGGAATGGATGCTGCAATATTTCTATTTGACCGGCGAACCGGAGGCCCTGCGCGCCGTGACCACGGCGCTGGATCGCATGGCTACCGGAGGGATCTTTGATCAACTCGGAGGAGGCTTTGCCCGGTATGCCACCGATGGCCAGTGGCAGATTCCGCATTTTGAAAAAATGCTCTATGATAATGGCCAGTTGGTCAGCCTGTACGCCCATGGCTTTCAGTTGACCGGTAATCCTTTATACCGTCAGGTCCTGGAAGAGACGCTGCAATTCGTGGAACGGGAGCTTACCTCGCCGGAAGGGGGATTTTATGCCTCACTTAACGCAGACAGCGAAGGAGAGGAGGGAAAATTCTATGTATGGACTGAGCGGGAAATTCAGGCCTTATTGGGAAAGGACGCGCCGGTCATCCAGGCCTACTATGGAATCACCACGCCTGGAAACTGGGAAGAAGGGAAAAACATCCTGGGTTATGACCCTGCAGGTCAGGCCAGAGCCCTGGATATGGCCGGAGGCGCCGAAGCATTGAGGACGCTGCTGGCAAGAAGCAGGGAGACGCTTTTCAGAGCCCGGGGTGGCCGGATCAGGCCCAGCACGGATCATAAAATCCTTACATCCTGGAACGCCTTAATGCTCAAAGGGTACGTGGATGCCTACCGCGCCCTGGGACGCCCGGAGTATCTGGCAGCAGCTTTGAAAAATGGCCAGTTTCTGCGGAGCCGGATGCAGCGTCCCGAAGGTGGCCTTTGGCGAAATTATATGCATGGCCAGCCCGCTATTGCCGGACTCCTGGACGATTATGCGTTGCTGGCCGATGCATCCATGGCCTTATATGAGGTGACTTTTGACTCTCGGTGGCTCGATTGGGCGCGGACGTTGACCGACTATGCGCTGGCGCACTTCAGGGATGCGTCCAATGCACTTTGCTATTATACCCCTGATTATTCTCCGAGCCTGATTGCCCGGAAAAAAGAAGTGGAAGATCATGTGATCCCCTCTTCCAATGCGGTACTTGCCAGAACGTTGTACCATCTGGGCATAGTCTGCTCTGAAGCGGCGTATCAGAGCCGGGCAGAGGCGATGTTGGAGCTCGTGCTTGCCACGATTCCCGAGGCGGTCCCTTACTTCTCCTGCTGGGCTTCTCTGCTGGGATGGGTCGCTCATGGCGTCCACGAAGTGGCCGTATTGGGAAGTGATGCGCAGCAGAAAGCCTCTCAGTTGCAACGCCATTACCTGCCGGCGGCCGTGTACCTGGGCGGAGATGAGGAGAACCTACCGTTGCTGCAACACAAACGGGTGCCCTCCCGGACCATGATATACATATGTCGCGAGCATGTCTGCCAACAACCAGTCGTGGACGCAGAGGAGGCATTGCACCAATTGCAACCGCCCCGGGAATAGGCCACAAAAAAATCCCTTCGGGGACACCGAAGGGATTTGCTCTTTTTGGGTGAAGGGATTAATAATCCATTCCACCCATTCCGCCGGGTCCGCCGGGCATGGCAGGTGCCGGTTGCTTCGGCTCTGGCTTGTCTGCGATCACACATTCGGTGGTCAGCACCATTCCGGCAATCGAAGAGGCATTCTCCAGGGCGATGCGAGCTACCTTGGTAGGATCGATCACACCAGCGGAAAACAGCTTTTCGAATACTTCGGAACGGGCGTTATAACCGAAATCGCCTTTGCCTTCCCTTACTTTCTGCACAATGATAGAACCTTCCGCACCTGCATTCTGGGCAATCTGGCGCAACGGCTCTTCAATGGCGCGCTTTACAATATTAATACCTGTGGATTCATCCTCATTGTCTCCGGCCAGTTTTTCCAGCGACTCAATGGCCCGAATGAATGCGGTACCTCCGCCTGCCACGATGCCTTCCTCTACAGCGGCACGGGTGGCATGAAGGGCGTCATCCACGCGGTCTTTCTTTTCTTTCATCTCTACTTCAGTAGCGGCACCTACATACAATACGGCTACTCCGCCGCTCAATTTGGCCAGACGTTCCTGCAGCTTCTCCTTGTCATAATCGGAAGTGGTGGTTTCAATCTGGGATTTGATCTGGTTGATGCGGGCATCGATATCGCTCTTTTTGCCTTTACCACCCACAATCGTCGTGTTGTCCTTATCGATAGTGACGGATTCGGTTTTTCCGAGATAGCTGAGATCGGCATTTTCCAGCTTGTATCCCTGATCTTCGCTGATCACGATACCGCCGGTCAGTACGGCCAGATCCTGCAGCATTTCCTTACGGCGATCGCCGAAGCCAGGAGCCTTCACGGCAGCCACTTTCAAAGTACCGCGCAATTTGTTGACCACCAGGGTAGCCAGCGCTTCTCCTTCCAGGTCTTCTGCGATGATCAGCAAGGGAGCGCCCTGCTGAGCCACTTTTTCCAGGATATGCAGGATGTCCTTCATGGTACTGATCTTCTTGTCGTAGATCAGAATGTAGGGACTTTCCATTACGGTCTGCATTTTTTCACTGTCGGTCACAAAATAGGGGGACAGATATCCGCGGTCAAATTGCATCCCTTCCACAACATCCACGTAGGTATCGGTGCCCTTTGCCTCCTCCACGGTGATCACCCCGTCTTTGCTGACCTTCTGCATGGCTTCAGCGATCAGCTTTCCGATTTCTTCATCATTGTTGGCAGAGATGGCGGCTACTTGTTGGATTTTGCTGGAATCTGTACCGATCTTCTCGGATTGTTTAGCCAGATTGCTTACGACTTCTTTGACAGCCTTGTCAATGCCGCGTTTCAGGTCCATCGGGTTAGCACCGGCAGCGACATTTTTCAATCCTTCACCGATAATGGACTGGGCAAGTACCGTAGCTGTGGTGGTTCCGTCTCCGGCAATATCTGCGGTTTTGGAAGCTACTTCTTTCACCATCTGGGCACCCATGTTCTCAATAGGGTCTTCCAGCTCAATCTCCTTGGCTACAGTCACTCCGTCCTTGGTGATGGAGGGCGCTCCATATTTCTTTTCGAGCACAACGTTCCGCCCCTTGGGTCCGAGGGTAACCTTGACCGCATTGGCCAAGATATCCACACCCTTCTTCATCTTGTTGCGGGCTTCTACATTAAAATGCAATTGTTTAGACATAATTTAAAATGATTTTGAATGATTGAAAATTTAAGACGGTAGAATCTTAGAGGGTCTTTATACGATAGCCAGAATATCAGATTCACGCATGATCAGGTAATCCTCTCCTTCGAAAGTGATCTCCGTACCCGAGTATTTTCCATAGAGTACATCATCCCCGATTTTTACAGTTACCGGTTCATCCTTCTTACCGGGACCGGCTGCCACGACAGTGCCTTTCTGGGGCTTTTCTTTTGCTGTGTCTGGGATAATGATCCCACCTTTGGTTTTTTCTTCAGCTGCGGCAGGCTTTACGATCACTCTGTCCGCCAACGGCTTGATACTTAATTTGTTTGCCATGGTTATTGTTTTTTTTAAAGTTAATACACGGATGTCATTGCGCAAAAGCGCGCGTAGTGGTGCCTCCTCGATAATTATGCCAGCCCATGTGAAACAGGTCAATTTTTCAGCATCCTGTCAGGTCGGCGAAGGTAGACAAATTTTCGGTATGCCAATATTTCAGTCAGCGGCCTGTCTTGGCAAGGGCCTTTTTCCTATCTTTGCATCTGCTTAAAGTTCTTTACGATAGATGATCAGCAGAAGAAATATCCGCGTGAAGGTGATGCAGACCCTGTATACGCTCGAATTGTATGAAAATGCATCCAAAGGGGACAGTGCCCCGGCGCATGCGGGAGAGGCCGTCAAAAAGTTACTGTCTCAACATCTGGATCAGACGATCCGGATTTTTACCTACCTATTATATAGTATCACAGAGGTGGCACGTTATGCCGAGACCGATGCCCGTCAGCGGGCTTCCAAACATTTGCCCACCGCAGAGGACCTTCAGGTCGATACCCAGATCGCCCTCAATCCTTATGTGAGACGGCTCCTCGAGGATAAGGTTTTTACCGACCTGGTGCAGGCTGACATCCAAAGGCAGGTCAGCGATCCAGAACTGATCAAAAAGGTTTACTTGCAGCTTCTACGGGGGGAAGAGTACGGGGAGTATATCCGGCAGGCTGAACGCACCGATAAAGAAGACCGGAAAATCCTGATGTACATTTTTCAGGAATTGCTGCTCAAGAGCGATGCCTTCAACCAGCACATGGAAGATTTGTTTCTCCATTGGTTTGATGATCGGGCGATGATGGGTATTTTGGTTCACAATTACTTTAACAAACCGCAGGCTTTCGATTTTCACCAGCTGATCAGTCCGGAAAAAAGAGCCTATGCCTTTGAATTGCTGGAGACTGCCTGTGAAAAGAAGGGGTATTGCCTGGAGCTGATCCGGCCAAGGCTTCAGAATTGGGATCCCGACCGGATCGCCTCTATTGACATGATCTTAATGAATATGGGAATTTGTGAGTTCCTTTATTTTCCGACCATACCCACCAAGGTAACCATCAACGAATATATTGACCTGGCCAAAACCTACAGTACTCCCCAGAGCGGCCAATTTGTCAACGGCATTCTGGATAATGTCCTCAAAGACCTCAATGCAGCACAAAAGATTCGCAAAACAGACCGGGTCAAAAAATGATCTCTGCCCCGGACACCGGCTCCCTACCCGTGTAAAATAATTGGCTATCTTTGCCCGGGCCGGATGGCCCTTCTGTTAATGACAGCGGCACTTTGCCTGTTTTAACCCTTATGAGGAAGACTCGATATGCCATACTGCTGATCTGTTATGCCGGGTTATGTACCTTGGCCTGTCATGCCCGTGTGGACAAAGGGCAGGCCGACGACGACAGGGGCCTGCTGGTATGTGCCGATACAGTCACTCAATTTGGTGCCCGCTATCCGGAATTCGCCGTAGCTGAACGGACCTATGATTTCGGGGAAGTACGCCAAGGGGATGTGGTGCGTCACCGTTTCCGGTTTAAAAATACCGGGTCCAAGCCTCTGGTCATTCATCAGGCAGCCTCTACGTGTGGCTGTACGGTGCCGACTTTTCCCAAAGAAGCTATTCCTCCCGGAGGCGAAGGCGATCTGCAGGTGGTCTTTCACAGCGCCGGTAAATCGGGTAAACAAGTCAAACCTATTTTCATTCAAGCCAATACGATGCCCGACCATTTTCAGCTGCAGATCACCTGTCAGGTAGTGGCTGTTCCATGATACATTTTATAATCCTCATACTAATATTTTAATAACTTAAAAGCATGATGTACCTAAATCTGTTGAATCTGCACAGTGTATTTTTGATGATGCCCACGGGAGGCAGCGGCGGCGCCGGTGGGGGCATGGGGTCTTTTTTCCTGATCATTGCCATGCTCGTGGTCATGTGGCTTTTCATGATCCGTCCCCAGTCCAGGAAGGCCAAACAGCAGAAGCAATTTAACCAGAATATACAGAAGGGAGACCGCATTGTCACCATAGCCGGCATTCACGGCAGGATAAATAAGGTCAATGAAGACGACACCCTTCAGTTGGAGGTAAGCCCCGGTTCCTATATGACCATTGAGCGCTCCTCCATCAGTATGGAATTTACCCAGGGTTTGCAAAAGCGGCAGGAAAATGCCGCAGCCGACAAGAAATAATCCCCGGCTCCGTCCTATCGGAGCATAGGTTTCGGGAACGGCAGCCTTGGCAAAAGACCTCAGCATGATCATTATCGGCATCACAGGAGGCATCGGATCAGGAAAGACTACGGTATGCGGGATTTTTGAAGTCCTGGGTATTCCGGTATATTATGCGGATCAGCAGGCCAAGAGGCTCATGCAGCAGGATCCGGATCTGGTGGCAGCCATCCGTACACGCTTCGGAGATGCTGCCTACGATGCTCGTGGTGTCCTGGACCGTGGTTATCTTGCCCGGCAGGTCTTTCAGGATGCTGAAGCCCTTAAGCAGCTCAATGCGCTGGTGCATCCGGTAACCATCCGAAATGCCGCCCTTTGGGCGCGCCATCAAACCACTCCCTACGTCATTAAAGAAGCGGCCTTGCTGTTCGAGAGTGAGGCCTTTCATCACGTCGATCGCGTAATCGGGGTATTTGCACCCGAAGCAGTACGGGTGCAGCGCACTATGAGGCGCGACGGGATCAGCCGGCAAGAAGTATATCAACGCATGCGGGCTCAGCTGTCGGAAAGCATGAAAATGCATTTGAGCGACTATGTCATTTATAATGACGAAAGGCAAGCCGTGATCCCGCAGGTGCTGACACTCCATCAACAGTTTTGTAGCGAAGGCGTGTCCCAGCGGAAACAGGATCTTTCACACCCATAACATATATTGACTGATGTACGGATATATCCTGTCGCTTCACATTATCTTTATCATCACCTGGTTTGCCGGACTCTTTTATATCGTCCGGTTGTTTATTTACAACCGCGAGGCTCAGGACCGACCTGAACCCGAGCGGGGAATTTTGCATACCCAATACAACGTGATGATCCGGAGGCTTTGGCTGATCATCACCTGGCCGTCCGCACTGCTTACGCTGGTATTTGGCCCCTGGATGCTGATCCTCTATACGCACGGGGGGGCTATTCCGGGATGGTTATGGCTTAAGCTCGGATTTGTCGCCGGACTCTATTTTTATCATTTTTCGCTGCACCGCATCTATCTGCAACAGCAAAAAGGAGTGTTTCGGCACAGCTCTTTTCAATTGCGCCTGTGGAATGAAGTGGCCACATTATTTCTTTTTGCCATCGTCTTTTTGGCTGTGCTGAAAAGCGGGTTGAACATGGTCCGGGGACTGGTCGGACTGATCCTGCTGGCGGGGGTGTTGATGGTGGCCATACGGTTATATAAGCGCGCCCGTGAAAGGAAACGATAACCTTATGGAGATCATCCGGCGAACGGCTCGGGAAGGAAACCACGGGTGCCGGCCTCAACAACAAATACACTGCCGCTTAACGGATACTTCTTTATTTGTTCCGCAGATAAGCCCGTCCATGCGGTCGTCACATACAACTGATCAAGTTGCTTTCCACCAAAAACACAGGAGGTGACCCGGGGTACCGGGAGGCTTATCTTTTCAAGCAGTTCGCCGCTTGCCGGATCCCAGTGATAGACTCCGGCACCATCCCAATGAGCCACCCATAACTGATCGTTTTCATCAATGGTCATGCCATCGGGGTATCCCAGCGACGCAGGCACCTTTACCGCTTCGCGGAGGTAACGGATGGCTCCCGTCGGCGCGTCAAAAGCATATTCAAAGATCGCGCGCCTCGGAGTATCGATCCAGTACATTTTGTCCCGGTCCTTTGTCCAGACGATTCCATTGGCGATCGTGGCCTTAGGTATCTTCCGTTCCACGGAACCGTCGGGAAAAATACAATAGAGGCTGCCTGCTTCGGGTCTTTCCTGAAGATTCATGGTACCCAGCCATAACCTCCCAAAACAGTCACATTTGCCGTCATTACAACGATTGTCTTTCGGTTCTGCTGAGAGGCGAAGGAAAGCTTCACTTTGTCCGGTTTCCGGATTAAAACGCGCCAGATGATCTTGCATGGCCAGAATGATATTCCCTTCCAGATCGGGAACGATGGTGCCTATCATGGCATGCAGTTGCCACGACCGGTGGTGTTTTTCAGGAAGCGCCATCGCATGCAACCGCTTATTTTCAATGTCTATCCAAAACAGGGTGTTGCGGCGGTGATCCCACATGGCTCCTTCTCCCAGGCGACAGCGAATGTGATAAAAGAGGTTAGCTTGTTTCATGGTATGTAGGCACGCAACTCCACGCGAAAATAATCGCTAGCCTCCAGTAAAACAATGCTTTATTGTATACCATTTTATGCGGGGTATGTACACCATATGGCCCGCAGTATGCTTACCATGGTGCCTTATAGGATATCTGCAAGGCTATAGTAGCGCCTCATTGATGCATTTTCTGGGAGACTTTAATTCCGGACCAGAGCAGGATAGCACAGGATGGTTGTCCGTATATTTTCGTATACTTTTATGTACTATAGATGTATAGCATCGCATATGCAGGCAGGTGGGAGTTGTGAGGGGGCTTCATTTTCATTACTGTAAAAAATATGCCTATGTCTCGTCCTATTACTTTTTCTCCTCGTGGCATTTTATGGATATTGTCGCTCGCTTTGTGGGTCTTTCCCCAGATGGCCTTTTCCCAAGGCTTTTCTGTAACGGGGCAAGTGACGGATGCCCACACCCAAAATCCGCTGGAGGGGGTCAGTATCGCTGTACAAGGTACGACGAACGGTACCATCTCCGACGGCAATGGAAACTTTCGTCTTGAGGTAAACCCCGGAGACAGTCTGATGATCAGTTGCCTGGGTTATCAAGGCAGGACCGTTGTTGTACAAAATGCTTCCCCCTTGGCCATTACCCTGACTTCGCAATCCAGTTCGTTGACAGGGGTGGTGGTGATCGGCTATGGAGAAAGACAGAAAAAAGATGTCACCGGGGCAATCTCTACGGTAGATGCCAGCCAGATAGAACATGGGACGGCGATGTCTCCGGTGATGGCTTTACAGGGCAATGCGCCTGGTGTCTTCATTGAGTCAGGAGGGGGAGAGCCTCAGGCAAAACCCACGGTGCGCATCCGGGGGGTGAATACCTTCGGATTTGCTGACCCGCTTTATGTGGTGGACGGTATTCCGATCTGGGAAAGTACGCAGGGAAGTGACCTGAGTTCGCCCATCACGACGCTGGGGTGTACCGCCAGATCGGTGAAAGGAGTGATGCCCTTTACCAGGGGCTTGAAACACTTTTCCAAGAAAAGGGGATCCCGATAGTGTTATCCAGAAACACCTCGGCCTTCTGCGTGTATTTTAGCGAGCGTGAACCCAGGGACCTTCACGATATTATCGAACATGTCGATTTTACCCTCGATTTGCGGTATCGCCAGATGCTGATTAAACAAGGGATATACCACATCCCGATTTCCTGCAAACAGGGATCGGTGAGCTATGCGCATTCTGCAAGAGATATCGAAAAAACACTGCAGGCCACCCGGGATGTGCTTAAACAGCTTTAGGGTCTTCCACAGGCTCTGTCAGGAGTTTACAGCCCCTTCAGGCTCTCTTCAATAGCCTTGATACGGGCCTCGGCATCCACGCGTTTCTTTTGTTCTCTCTCGACAAGTTCCGGTTTGGCGTGGGCTACGAATTTTTCATTGGCGAGCTTATTTTCTACCGTCTGCAGGAAGCGCTTTTGATGAGCTAGATCTTGAAGTAATCTGTCTTTTTGAAGGGACAGATCGGTACCCTGGGGTGTTTCAATAAACAATTTTTCTTTGTCGACTACCAGCGCGATGCTGCGGGGAATATCCTCGTCGGTAAAGCGAAGTGTAGCAGTATTGGCCTGCCGTTGCACGATGCCGCTGAAAGCTGTATACCCTTCTGGGTCGGAAGTGTGGATATGTACCGTGAGGGTATCTTTGTGCTTCAGCTGGTGTTTGTTACGCATGTCGCGGAGGGAAGTAATCAGTTTCCGGGCGAGTGCTCCTTTTTCCAGAATTTCCGGGTCCGCCGGTTCACTTGGAGGTAATGGCCGCACAATCAGGTCATCGCCTTCCTTCCGGTGCTTTAGCTGGTGGTATATTTCCTCGGTGATAAACGGCATAAAAGGATGCAGCAATTGGAGCAGGCTTTCAAAGAAGTGGATGGTCTTTTCCCTGGTTTGTGCCGTGATTTTACCTCCGAATGGTGGTTTGATCCATTCCAGATACCAACTGCAGAAATCATCCCAGATCAATGAATACAGTAGCTTAAGCACCTCACTGAGGCGGTATCCGCTATAGAGTTCTTCTACGGCCGCCTGCCCTTGCCTGAGTGTGTGGGTAAACCACTGTTGTGCAAAGGCATCCTCCTCGGCCTGGTCCGCGGACGCCTCAGTGATTTCCCAGCCCTGGATTAACTTCAGGGCGTTCCATATCTTGTTGCAGAAATTCCGCCCCTGTTCCAGCGAAGATTCGTCGAATAACAGGTCGTTGCCGGCCGGGGAAGAGATCATGATTCCAAACCTTACTGCGTCGGCCCCGTATTGATCGATAAGTTGCAACAGATCGGGCGAGTTGCCCAGCGATTTGCTCATTTTGCGGCCGAGCTTGTCGCGTACCATGCCCGTGAAATAGACATCATGAAAGGGTTTTTGTCCTTCAAAGACAAAACCAGCCATAATCATCCGGGCGACCCAGAAGAAAATGATGTCCTGGCCGGTGACCAACACGGAAACCGGATAGTAATAGGCCATCTCGGCATTGCCGGGGTCGCTGATTCCCCGGAAGGCCTCTATAGGCCAGAGCCAGGAAGAAAACCAGGTATCCAGCACATCGTCGTCCTGTCTCAAACCGGAAAGGGATGGATCGCCGGGTGGTTTGCCGGCGGCCTCCGCTTGTCGGAGCTGGGCTTCTTCCAGGCTTTCGGCGACGAACACATTGCCTGCCTGGTCGTACCATGCGGGTATGCGTTGCCCCCACCAGAGTTGGCGGGAAATGCACCAGTCCTTAATGTGTTCCATCCAATGGTAATAAGTGCCTGTAAAGCGTCCTTCCGGATAGAGCTTTACCTCTTGACGCCGGACGGCTTCAAGAGCCGGACCGGCCAATGATTCCATTTTAAGGAACCATTGGGTGGAAATGCGGGGTTCGACCACTGCATTGGTTCGTTGGGAAAAGCCGTTCTTATTGACAATGGCTTCTTCCTTTTCCAGCAGACCCTCTTCGCGCAATTGCTCCACGATCTTCTTTCGCACTGCAAAGCGATCCTCACCCACATATACCTGAGCGGCAGGGCTCATGGTGCCGTCCGGATTAAAGACATCTATCACTTCGAGCTGATGGGTCAGCCCCAGATTGTAGTCGTTGATATCATGTGCAGGGGTTATTTTAAGACATCCTGTACCGAAATCCATGTCTACATATGGATCGGCGATGATGGAGATGCGCCTATTCACCAGGGGAACGAACGCATGCTGCCCTACCAAATGGCGGTACCTCGGGTCTTCTGGATGTACGCATAAGGCGGTGTCTCCCGGGATTGTTTCGGGTCGGGTAGTGGCCACGGTGACGTACCCCTTCCCGTTTTCCAGCGGGTAGCGGACGTAATATAATTTGGAGTGTACCTCCCGGTATTCCACCTCTTCGTCGCTCAACGCCGTTTGGGCAGCCGGATCCCAATGGATCATCCGGGCGCCCCGGTAGATTAGTCCTTGATGATATAACTGGACAAAAATGTGAATCACAGCCTGGTAGTAATGTTCGTCCATGGTGAACATAGCCCGCTTCCAGTCACAAGAACAGCCCAGCCGTTTGAGTTGCTCGTAAATGATTCCTCCATATTTCTCTTTCCAGGCATAGGCACGGTCGAGAAATTCTTCCCGGGAAAGATCGGATTTGCGAATGCCCTGCTCTTTTAGCATGGCCACGACCTTGGCTTCTGTGGCTATGGAGGCATGGTCTGCCCCTGGGATCCAACAGGCGTTGTACCCCTGCATGCGGGCATGGCGGACCAGAATATCCTGAACCGTCTCGTTCAAGGTATGCCCCATATGAAGGACACCCGTGACATTGGGGGGTGGGATGACCACCGCAAAAGGTTTTCGCCCATCGGGCTGTGAATGGAAGTATCCTTGTTCCATCCAATGGAGGTACCAGCGTTGTTCAGTCTCCGAGGGGAGGTAGTTTTTCGATAATGCCATAGCTGCAAAAATATCGCAGATTAAAGGAATTGTGAAATGTAATCGACTGAATTGGCCGGTACCGGCCGTGACACCGGGTATTTTCTCCTGATTCATTGCCTGTGCATAAAAAAAACCGGCATGGATAAGTTCCATGCCGGTCCGCAGGGCGCTGGGCACTGCTTATTTTTTGTCATCGGCCGCTTCGGGGACCGATTCAATAGGCTTTTCGGTTTCGTTGCGCACGACCACCACACCGTCGAATACATCAATGAGCACGGGCTTGGACTTGTCGATCTCGCCGGTGATGATCTTTTTACTCAGCAAATTGATGATTTGCTTCTGGATCACCCTTTTGAGCGGGCGCGCTCCGAACTGGAGGTCAAATCCCTGTTCAGACAGATAGTCCAAGGCATATTCGGTAAAGCGCAAATCCATTCCGTTCTCCGCCATCAGCTTTTTGAGGTGATTGAGCTGTATGTGGATAATCTGCTTGATGTCGTCCTTGAGCAACGGTTGGAACATGATGATCTCATCGATTCGGTTGAGGAACTCAGGACGGATGGTCTGCCGTAGCAGCGCCATCACCTGTGCTTTGGTGGATTCCACCACTTCCTCCCTGTTTTTCTCGGTGACCTCATCAAAGTTCTCCTGGATAATACTGCTTCCCAGATTACTGGTCATGATAATGATGCAGTTCTTGAAATTTACCACGCGGCCCTTGTTATCCGTGAGCCGGCCGTCGTCAAGCACCTGAAGCAGGATATTCCATACATCCGGATGGGCTTTTTCGATTTCATCGAGCAGCACTACCGAGTAGGGTTTACGCCGCACGGCCTCGGTCAGTTGTCCCCCTTCATCATATCCCACATATCCGGGAGGAGCGCCTACCAGCCGGCTTACCGAGTGCTTCTCTTGGTATTCGCTCATGTCAATCCGGGTCATCATACTTTCGTCATCGAAGAGGAACTCCGCCAGCGCTTTGGCCAGTTCGGTTTTACCCACGCCTGTGGACCCCAGGAAAATAAATGAGCCAATGGGTTTGTTAGGATCCTGCAGGCCAGAGCGGCTACGCCGGATCGCATCTGAAACTGCTTCTATGGCTTCCTCCTGTCCGACAACCCGTTTGTGCAGGTGTTCCTCCAGATGAAGCAATTTGAACCGTTCGGACTGCAACATATTGGCGACCGGAATTCCCGTAGCCTTAGCCACGTTCTCGGCTATGTCCTCGGCATCTACCTCTTCTTTGAGAAGTCGCTTGCTGTTGGTAGACAATTCGGTTAATTGCTGGGTGAATTGTTGCAGATTATCTTCCTGCTCCTTGATTTTGCCATAGCGGATTTCAGCGACTTTTCCGTAATCCCCGTTGCGCTCGGCCTGCTCGGCCTCATGCTTAAGGTTCTCTATGGCAGATTTTGTGTTTTGAATTTTGTCGACCACCTCCTTTTCCTGCCGCCACTTGGCGCTGAAAGCATTCCGCTCTTCGTTCAGGTCGGCTATTTCTTTATTAAGGTCGTTGAGTTTTTGTTCATCATTTTCTCTTTTGATGGCCTCTCGCTCGATTTCCAGTTGGCGGATCTTGCGCTCCAGTTCATCCAACTCTTCCGGCATGGAGTTCATCTCCAGTCGTAACTTGGCCGCGCTTTCGTCGATCAGGTCAATGGCTTTATCGGGCAGAAACCGGTCTGTGATATAACGATGAGAAAGCTCCACGGCCGCGATAATGGCGTCATCCTTGATGCGCACATGGTGGTGGTTTTCATACCGTTCCTTTAAACCTCGAAGAATCGAGATGGCGTCTTCTTCAGAAGGCTCTTCTACCATCACTTTCTGGAAACGGCGTTCCAGGGCCTTGTCTTTCTCAAAATATTTTTGGTATTCATTCAGGGTCGTAGCTCCGATGGCACGCAACTCGCCTCTGGCCAGTGCGGGTTTCAGAATGTTAGCCGCATCCATTGCTCCTTCCATGGCTCCGGCTCCCACCAGGGTGTGGATTTCGTCAATGAATAAAATGATCTGGCCATCGCTGTCGGTAACCTCTTTGATCACCGCCTTGAGCCTTTCTTCAAACTCGCCCCGGTATTTTGCCCCGGCCATTAATGCACCCATGTCCAAACCGAAAATGGATTTGGATTTCAGGTTCTCCGGGACATCTCCATTGACGATCCGATGGGCCAGCCCTTCTACAATAGCGGTCTTACCCACGCCCGGCTCGCCCACCAGGATGGGATTGTTCTTGATCCTTCTGGAGAGGATATGAAGTGTTCTGCGGATTTCTTCGTCACGCCCAATCACCGGATCAAGCTTGCCGTCCGATGCCAACTCATTGAGGTTACGTGCATATTTTTGTAGCGCATTGTATTGGGCATCGGCACTTTGAGAATTGACTGTAGCCCCTTTTCGCAATTCCGTAATGGCAGCCTGCAAACCTTTTTCATTGAGTCCCACGTCTTTCAGCAGCTTTGCTGTATCGTCATTGCCGGCCAGTAAAGCCATCAACAAGTGCTCCAGACTCACAAATTCGTCCTTGAATTCCTTCAGACTGGAACTGGCTCTCAGCAGCACATTGTTCGCATCCCGGCTAAGCATTTGTCCTCCTTCGCCGGACCCCTTGGGATATCGTTGTAGCTGTTCGTCTAATTTGGCTGCCAAGAAGGGCACATTTACGTTGTTCTTTTTAAGCAGATAATCTATCACCCCCTCCTGATCTTCCAATAGCGCTTTCAGGACATGCCCCGATTCAATACTGGGATTGCCCAGATCGAAAGCAAGTTGCTGAGCCCGCTGCAAGGCTTCCTGCGCCTTAATTGTGAAATTATTTACGTTCATAACGGTATTTTTCCTCCTTGAAAATGTATTAGAGGTGGCGCAAATAATACACCAGCTTTCAATAAGTGTAATTTTGTCATCCAAGTTAACATTTTTCTGCATAAATTACCGATTGATAACGAGTTACCTGCTAAAATTGCAGCGGCGATTCTTTCCACGCCGCTTCCGATTGTATTGACCATGGTCCTTGGGGAGGATAGTACCCGAGGTGAACCCGGAAGGGATGTCTGCGTCAGTTTGGGGGAAACGGTGTTTTCATCCCTGCAAATGATCGCGGAGGCGGCTCGGTTTTGGGTCGCCGGGGGAGGAAGTCTTCTGTTTTACCCTCATTGTCAATGCAGTGTTTACGTCGGCCATATCCGCGACGACATATCATGTTCAGTACAGTATATTCTATCCTACCTTTGCATAAAAAACTGACATGGAATATTGGGTGGATTGGTTGAGAAGCCCGTGGCCTTGGTATATAGCAGGGCCGTTAATCGGGCTTACGGTGCCGGTATTGTTGATTTTGGGAAATAAGCGCCTGGGCATTTCCTCTTCCCTTCGGCACATCTGTGCCGCTTGTGTGCCGGCGGATATTCGTTATCTGCGGTATGATTGGAAAAAACAGAGTTGGAACATTTACTTTGTAGCGGGTATTCTCATTGGTGGAGTGGTCGCCGGCCAGTGGTTGGGAAATCTTTCCCCGGTGGCCATCTCTTCACAAACCGTAGCGGAACTTCAGGGCATGGGCGTCCAAACGGATAGTGGGCTTTTACCCGTCAATCTTTTTAACTGGCATGCCCTGGCCAGCTTCAGAGGATTGATCCTGATGGTCCTGGGCGGCTTTATGGTGGGATTCGGGACCCGGTATGCCGGGGGGTGTACCTCGGGACATGGAATTATGGGGCTTTCGTCCTTACAATGGCCGTCGCTGGTAGCCGTAGCGTCTTTTTTCGCGGGTGGGATCGTGTGTTCTTATTTTATTCTTCCGTATGTGTTAAAACTGGGTTGAGATGATTCGACAAGGAAAATATTTATTGATGGGCATTCTGTTTGGAATTTTCCTAACCAAGAGCGAGGCGGTATCCTGGTTTAGAATGCAGGAAATGTTTCGCTTTCAGGGGTTCCAAATGTATGGTATTTTTATTACAGCCATTACTGTGGGCGCATTGTCCCTGCTTTTGATTCGTAGATATCATATCCGGACGCTGGATGGCGAGGCGATCTATGTTCCCGCCAAAAAATTCCACTTGGGCAATATTTTTGGCGGATTTGTTTTCGGGCTGGGCTGGGCGCTTACCGGCGCATGTCCGGGCCCGCTGTTTGCGCAGGTCGGAGCAGGCTTTACTGTCGTGGCCGTAACGTTGGTCAGCGCATTGGCCGGCACGTGGGTATATGCCGCCTTAAGGGATAAACTGCCTCATTAGCTTTTTGGGTGTGTAGCATTTTACGCGCTAAGACGTCATTTATTTTTGCGCTGCTGATCACGGACGGGCTGAAAGGTTTATGGCAGTATCCCTAAGGTTACCATGCTGCACCGTAAATTCCCGGAGCTCCCGGACTTGTGATATGATGCTGCGCTTCAGGAGCACGTTTAACAATACCTGTCTCACTGCTCGTCCTTCAAGCAGGTTGCAAATTCGGCAGATTCTTCCGAAATTTGCCTTGGCGTTGTACATCTATTTTAGATGGTTTGACCACCTGCTCAGGCATTGCACCGCTTCCTTGTGTTTCGGCATGTATCTTTTTTCATGCTCTTCTGAAGAATAGAAGACGCCAATTTTAATTATCATGGATTCAATGAACTCGAAGTCTGACCTGCCCGAGGGGATGGCTATGTTAGGCCGAAATCGGGTAAACCGTATGGGTTTTGGCGCGATGCAGCTTCCAGGGCCTGGTGTTTGGGGCCCTCCTCGTGATCGGCATGCTGCACTAGCAGTATTGCGGCATGCGGTTCAACTGGGTATTAACCATATTGATACGGCTCAGTTTTACGGGCCCGACGTTTCCAACGAACTAATCCATGAAGCCTTGCACCCTTATCCGGACGACATTGTGCTGGTGAGCAAGGTGGGCGCAGAACGAGACGCCCAGGGTGGATGGATACCCGCTCAGCGGCCTGCACAGCTCCGAGAGGGCGTAGAGGCTAATCTTCGGACATTGCAGGTAGAGCAAATACAGGTGGTTAATCTCCGCGTGATGGACCGCTATCGTGACGGAACCCCGATTCCGGAAGATCGGCGTGCTGATTTGGATGACCAACTGGCTGAAATGATCACGCTTCGGGACGAAGGCAAGATTGGAAGTATTGGACTGAGCAATGTAACGTTAGCCCAGCTTCAAACCGCATTACCCGCCGGCATTGCTTGCGTGCAGAATGCCTATAGCATACTAAACCGTACCGCTGAACCCCTGCTTGACCTTTGCCAGGCTAACGATATTGCCTGGGTGCCATTCTTCCCGCTTGGATCGGCGTTCCCTGGCATGCCCAAGGTGACTGAGAATACAGTTGTCGTGGATGTGGCATCCAACCTGGGCGCTACACCCGCCCAGGTTGGACTCGCCTGGTTGCTTGCTCATGCTCCTAATATTTTATTGATCCCCGGCACATCCGATCTGAATCATTTGGCTGAAAACGTAGCTGCGGCACATGTGGAACTCGACGGTTCCAGCATGCATGTTTTGGATGAGCTGTTTGATTAGGGAATGACTAGCACGATGGAATTTTGGCTGTGATGGGCGCTCTGGCGGCTTCCGGGGCTGGTAGTTCAGGAGAAAATCTGCTGAATTCAGATATTAATAATATTTTTGTTTCGTTGCTGTCTGTGTATGCGGGGCCCTTGTACCCATGAATGATAATGAAAAATTCCACTCAGAAAGCCAAAGATGAGCAAGCAGGTAAAGCTCTGAAGCAGCTGCAGGGACAGTTGAAGACCTATACACAACAAAAGGATATCCTGCTGGATTTAAGCGAAGCGATCATCAAAGTGAGGGAAAAGGGCGATCTGATCAAGGTGTTTTCCTCGGAGCTTAAAAATCTATTTTATTTCACCCATGCGGTAATCTCTCTGATCAATAAGCAGGATAATACGTATTATCCTTTTTTACTCGATACCAGCGCACTGCATATCAGGCATCGTGCAGAGTTGCCCTCTTTACTCGCCCAGCAGTATTTCCTCGAAGACCCGTTTATTGAGATGGTTTCTTCATCAGAAACGCCGGTTTCATTTCCGATAGACGATATCATTGAGAAGCCGGGGATTCCCGGCTTTTTAAGGGTTAATTATGAGACCGGTATCAAAGAGGCAATGATTGCCAAACTGACAAATAAAATGGAGACAATCGGATACGTCTTTATTTATTCCGATAAAGAAAAAAGCTTTTCAGATTCTTTTAAAAATATTATACAGGCCGTATCACCACTTCTTTCCAGCGCGGTATCCAATATTATCATCAATGACGAGATAAAAAATAGAGAAGTTATTACGCGGACGTTGCTCGAATTGAGTAATAAAATGGTCACGGTTCGGAAAAGATCGGACCTGCTCGGGGTAATTCACGAAGGGTTGAAAAAGGTCATTTATTTCACGCACTGTGTAATGTTAGGCCTGGACGAGAATGGCAAGACCTATCATGCATTTTTAACGGATCCTAAATCGAAAATAAGGGATATACCGGATTACCAGCAAATGGGCAGCCGACCCTTCCCGGTGAAAGACGGCATCTATGATGTGGCCCGCCAGTCAGTTGAGGCGGTGGTATTTAGCCTGGAATCTGCGAATATTAAGAAGTTCCCCGACTGGGTAAAATTAAACCATGCAGCGGGCGTCAAAGAAATACTGGTCAAAGCACTTCCAAGTGATGGCTCACATCAATACAGTCTGGTGCTTTTCTCCGATAAGGCGAATAATTTTGATGAACGCTCTTTTCAAATTGTCGATCGTATTTCTAGCCAACTTGCCACCGCGACCAATAATATTGTGGCCAATGAAGATGTGTTAAACAAAGATAAAGACAAAACTTTTTTACTTGAATTTAGTCATGAGATTGCCTCGGCAAGGACGAGGAATGATTTAAGCCTCGCCATACATGCAGGTTTGAAAAGATTGAGTGAGGTCAAGGCCTATTTTATAAGGACGATTAATGATGATGGTCTCACCATGAGCCCCTTCATGCATGATGATGAGGTTTTTTATATCAACAATCCCTCATTTAAACGTTTGCTGGAGACCCGAATACCTGTCAATGAAGGCATTACAGGACGGGTGATGAGTGGTAAAACTCCTGTTTTTATTGATTTTGAAGAAGAGATCCGGAATAAACGCGCGGGCCCTTACATCGAATTCTGGAAGGGGCTGGGCACCCGAAAAGAGGCATTCCGGAAAATGATCGGTACGCCGCTCTATGTAGGGAGTAAGAAACTGGCCGTGCTTTGGGTGATCACTCCCCGAATCAACAAGCCGCTATTGGAAGGAATTTGCGCGCAGATATCTGTCGCTATTGCCAACATACAATCTAATGAAGAAACGATTAAACAGGAGAAGGAAAAATCATTTCTGCTTAATTTCAGCAGTGACATAGCGGCAGTCAGGACTAAGGATGATTTAGAATCAGCCATTTCACAGGTTTTTCAAAAAGTGCTCCATCTTAGATTAACCATGATCAGGTTGATCGATGAGGATGGCATACATCTTAAGCCTTATATATATGATAAGGATGCCCCTATTGTCAATGAAGATATCTATAAGAAGCTTTTTAGCACAAACCTGACCACTCGTGAAGAACTTACCGAAAGAGTGCTTCTCAGTAGTAACCCGGTCGTCTTTAATGTGGAAGAAGAAGAAAGACAAGGGAATAAGGGGCCTTACATTTATCTTTGGAAGAAATCGGGTTTTAAAAATGCTTATGGAGCTCCACTGCGCGTGGGAAATACAGATCTTGGCACATTATGGCTCTTGACAGATCATGTCGATATCGGACTGCTTAAAGGTATTTGTGCCCAGATTTCCATTGCCATTTCTAATATCAAGGCGAATGAGCAGGTGTTGGCCTTAAAGCAGATGCTGGAGACAGAAAATGACCACCTCAAGGAAGAGATCAGAACTATTTATAAGGCTTACGACATTGTGGGCAGTGGTCCAGAAATGCAGCAGGTGTTCAATATGATCTCTTTAGTGGCCCCTTCCAATTCTACTGTTCTTTTGCTGGGCGAAACCGGTACTGGTAAGGAATTGGTAGCCCGTGCCATCCATAACGCATCTCCTCGAGCGGATAAACTTATGATTAAAGTGAATTGCGCTGCATTGCCGGCTAATCTGATAGAAAGCGAATTATTTGGTCATGAAAGGGGGGCTTTTACCGGGGCTGTGGAACGGAGGATCGGAAAATTTGAATTGGCAAATAACAGCACATTGTTCTTGGACGAAGTAGGTGAGATGCCGCTTGAGACGCAGGTTAAACTGCTTCGTGTGATTCAGGAGCGTGAATTGGAAAGAGTAGGCGGGAAAGCGACGATAAAAGTGAATGTTCGCATCATCGCCGCTACCAATCGTGATCTGGAAGAGGAAATAAAGGAGGGCCGTTTCCGTTCCGATTTGTACTACCGCCTCAATGTGTTCCCGATACATCTTCCCCCGCTGAGAAAAAGGACCGAGGATATCGATGCCCTGGCCACCTTCTTCCTTTTGCGTTACAGTAAGAGCACCGGACGAAACGTAACAACGATATCGGAAAAGGTGATGAAAGCTTTAAAAAGTTATTCTTGGCCCGGCAACGTTCGAGAGCTCGAACACCTGATAGAAAGAAGTGTGTTGCTTACTCAGGAGCGCACGTTGAAAGATATCCAATTGCCTAAAGATCACAATACGCATATCGACAGGTCATTTGATGTGACCAATCAATCTCTGGAGGAGATGGAGCGTGCTTATATTATAGCGATATTAAGACGTTGCAATGGAAAGATAGCAGGATCCGGCGGTGCCGCGGAAATTTTAGCCATCCCTTCTACCACTTTGCATTCGAAATTGCTTAAGCTTAAAATTTCGAAGGCCGACTACTTTGCCAAACAGCCCTGATGAGTTTGCTAATTTCCTTCTTTAAAAGGAAAGCCTGACGGTCTTTTCCCCTGCCAAATCGTTTTTCCAGACTTCTTCCAAAGCTGATTCATTCGTTTTCCATTCCTCTTTTCGAATTACACGATATATCGTGCATGGGTTCGTACATCCGCGACATATCGTGCCGTAATCAAAAGGCGTCCTGCTATAATCGACTTTTAATGAAGTAGTTGTGAATCGGCACGTGGATTGGAAATACCCTGCTGTTGCTGGCAGTGCAGATCTGAATAAATATCTCGTATCCAGTATTTGTCCCGAAATCACTAAAAACCAAATAAAATGGAAACAGTTACTACATCGTCGCCATCTCAAATAGTGGATTATGCTACTGATCCACGTCTCAGCAGGGAAGTAAGAGAATTTTTAGGCATGCTGAACGGTTCTGGAGCACCCCCTCTTGAAACGCTTTCAGCTGAGGAGGCGAGAAAGGTGTTGTCCGTGGCGCAAGCTTCTGTCCAGGTGGATCTATCCGGTATTGAGGTCTCTGAGCGCGTCATCCAAGCAGATGGTTATACCGTGAAGCTTCACATTGTACGACCCGAAGGTGAACAGGGGCTGCTTCCTGTTTTTATGTTCATTCATGGGGGTGGTTGGGTACTTGGAGATTATCCAACACATCAGAGAATGGTAAGAGACCTGGTCGTTTTATCTGGGGCAGTGGGGGTATTCGTAAACTATACACGCACTCCTGACGCTGCATACCCCCGGGCAATTAATGAGATTTATGCGGCTACCCAGTGGGTGGCGGAGCATGGCCAGGAAATTATGGTCGATGCTAAGAGGTTGGCGGTCGTAGGTAATAGCGTAGGTGGCAATATGACGGCAGTGACTGCTTTGAAAGCAAAACAGCGTGGAGGACCGGAAATCAAATTTCAGGCGATGTTATGGCCCATTGTTGACGCGGATTTTAATACCCAATCCTACCGGGAGTTCGGCAAGGACCGCTTTCTGACGACTTCACTGATGAAGTGGATGTATGACATGTACATTGTGGACCCAAGCCAGAGGAAGGACATTTTTGCCTCGCCCTTACAAGCGGATGTGGAGCAATTAAGAGGATTGCCTCCCACATTGATACAGGTAGCTGAAAATGATATTCTCCGGGATGAGGGAGAAGCCTTTGGGAGAAAGCTTGACGAGGCCGGCGTACCCGTTACCTGTATAAGATATAATGGAATGATCCATGATTTTGGGTTGCTGAATGGCCTGGCTCATGTGCCGGCGGTTCGCTCTCTGTTTTGGCATGCTGCTGCAGAATTAAGGCGGTATTTGGCATAACATGACAGAGGGTGGTAGAGCTTATCATATTCTTTCACAAATAAATTTAAAGACCATGAAAACGTTTAAAAAAATTACTCAATGCGTCTTGCTCATCTGGGCCGCCATGGCTGCCGCCTGCGGAAGCTCAAAAGCCCAATTTGTGTCCAATGGCGTCAAAAACATCGTGCTGGTTCATGGAGCCTTTGCTGATGGTTCCAGTTGGGCAAAAGTGATCCCTTTATTGCAGAGCAAGGGTTATCATGTAATTGGGGTTCAAAACCCGCTTACTTCATTGGCCGATGACGTGGCGGCAACGCGACGGGCCATAGCGTCAATGGACGGACCCGTTTTGCTGATTGGTCATTCATGGGCAGGTGTCGTGATCACAGAAGCAGGGAATAATCCTAAAGTGGCTGGACTACTATACGTATGTGCATTTGCCCCCGATGAAGGACAATCATTAATGGATGTGGCAAAGACCTTTCCGCCTGCACATGGGAATTCAGCGGTCCAGGTGAGTGAAGATGGTTTTTTGTCACTTTCCTTAAAGGGGATTAATGATGATTTTGCGCAGGATCTGCCGGCTGCCGATAGGCACGTAGTGTTTGCTACTCAGGGTGAATGGGGAGCGCAGTGCACTACCGACAGAGTTTCCCGGGCTGCCTGGAAAACCAGGCCCACCTGGTTTATTGTCGGATCCGATGATCATATGATTAATCCGGACTTAGAAAGAGCCGAAGCGAAAAGGATGAAGGCGACTACCCTTGAGCTTAACTCAAGCCACGTGCCTATGGTGTCTCAACCAGATAAAGTGGCGGCTTTCATTATTAAGGCTGCCCAGGCATTATAGTGGGTGATCTGCTGACGTAAAATGGTCCCGCCTCCGGCAGGAAATAGATCGCAATATGAACTGATATAAATCCCGATGATTCCATGTCTGCTAATAATTATTTTTCAAGTGTTGCAAGTGCTATAGAAGATCTCCATCAACGCGGCTTCCTATCAGAATTTGTGCTGCTTGACGACCAACTATTCTGTGCACAGATGAAACAGTTTTTTTGTGGGGATGAATTCGATGTGTTGGAAGTGTACAGCTTTGAGGATGATCGTGCTGACAGAGGGCAAACAGTGGTGTATGCGATTGAATGTGTGACCAATGCGATTAAGGGCCTTCTATTTCAAAATAGTTGCCCCAAAGAACCATATCTCCTTGCGAGGAAACTCAGGAAATTCTGGAAGTGATTTTTTCTTTTTAAAAGTTGAAAACATGAGTAGTAAAATTAACAGAAAACGCATAGTCGTGGTGGGTGGTGGATTTGCGGGATTCAATTTTTTGAGCCAATTATTTGGTACCCGCTATTATGATGTAACGCTGGTGGATAAGAATAATTATAATTATTTCACTCCACTGCTTTATCAGGTGGCTACTAGTTTCTTGGAGCCCGCTGCAATAAGCTACCCGTACCGGAAGCTTTTCGAAAAGAAAAATATCGCCTTTCGGATGGCTGAAGTATTGGACGTGAATGCAGATGAAAATTACCTGGATTTGAGTGATGGAGGAAGGCTTTATTATGACATTCTGGTCTTTGCGGCAGGTTCACAGACGAATTTTTTTGGCCATGACGACCTGAGTATGCGGGCCGTACCCCTTAAAGATGTGAGCGATGCACTGTATATGCGCAATAAATTGATCCAGACCTTGGAAAAAGCTTCCATTGAAAAGAGTCCTAAAGAGAAGCAAAAGCTACTGACCATCGTGATTGCAGGTGGAGGTCCTACCGGAGTGGAACTTGCCGGTATGATGGCAGAATTTAAGCACGTTATCCTACCTATGGACTATCCGGAATTAAAAGATTGTCCGATGACCATTTACCTGATCGAGGGGGAGTCATGCTTATTGCCGCCCATGAGTGTGAAGACTCATGAGGAAGCCTATAGAGCCTTGAAGAAACTTGGAGTGGTAATTAAATTAAATACACGGGTAGACAATTACGCTGGCGATAAAATATTGTTATCTGATGGAAGTGTGATCCATGCAAAGACGCTTATTTGGACTGCAGGGGTAACTGCGCAGCAGTTTGAAGGTGTGGATCAGGCGAGCATTGGAAGAGGGGGGAGAATGATTACGGATCGGTTCAACAAGGTAAATGGATATGAAAACATTTATGCGATAGGAGATATTAGTATTCAGTATACTGATGAAGTTTATCCTCTTGGACATCCTCAATTGGCGCAACCGGCCATTCAACAAGGGAAGCGGTTGGCTAAAAATCTACTTCGGTCCGCTAAAGGAAGACCGATGAAGTCATTTAAGTATTTTGATCGGGGAGATATGGCGATCATTGGCCGAAAATGGGCTGTGGCAGATCTTTTTAAGCACAGGCTACATATAGGTGGATTATTTGGCTTGCTGGCATGGCTTTTCATACACCTCATCTCTCTGGTGAATTATAATAATAGAATAAGAACGCTATATAGCTGGTTGGTCGCCTATTTGACCCACGACCAGGTGTTGCGCATGATTTTTAAATCGGACGGAAGGGCAGCTTCACATCAGGACGACGCGCATAGAAGACACAAAGCGCAACATGCCGAATGGATAGAGGAATTGCCGAAGCCATCCACTAATTGAGTATCTACGTCTGCAAATTCTTGACCCAATAAAATTATTTAATATGTCGCACAGATTGAATATACAACAAAAAGGGCAGCGCGCATTGAAGCCGCTGTACAGCATTGGAATTTATTTGAAAGATTCTCCGGTAGAGAAACGACTCCGGGACCTGGTCAATGTACGCGTCTCGCAGATAAACGGCTGCGCTTTTTGCCTGGATATGCATTACCGGGAGGCCAGGGCGAATGGAGAAACCGAAAAGCGCCTATATGGACTTAGTGCGTGGAGGCATATCTCCGGATATACAGTGAAAGAAAGAGCAGCGCTGCTATGGGCGGAGGCTGTAACCCACTGTGATGTCTCTGATAGCATCTATGATAGCGTGGCGCAGCAATTTTCAGAGGAGGAGTTGATTGATTTGACGTTGATCGTGGCAGCGATCAATACCTGGAATCGGATCAATATTCCTTTTCAGGGAACGCCCGAAGATAATTAAACGAAAATATAAACGAGGAGGAGCCTGATTTACGCTAATGGGTTTCTCCAGATTAAAAGACGTTCTAATAATACAATGCGCTTATGAAAATTGTAGTGATTGGTGGCAGCGGTTTTATGGGATCTAAGCTCGTGACAGAGCTTCGCAGGACGGGGCATCAGCTGATAGCTGCATCTCAGATATCCGGGTTGAATGGGGTGTCCGCAAAAGAGCTATCGAATATACTGAAAGACACTGAGGTTGTTATTGACGTGGCCAATGCGCCCTCCGTGGGAGATCAGGAAGTGATGAATTTTTTTAAAACTTCAAGCCATAATCTGTTAGCCGCTGAAACAATCGCGGGGGTGAAACACCATATTACTCTGTCTGCGGTGGGTGTGGGACGCCTGCAGGGAAGTGGATATTTCAGGGCAAAAATGGTTCAAGAGAATCTCGTCAAGAGATCGGAAATACCTTATACCATCCTGCAGGCGACTCAACTGTTTGAAACCGTCCGCGGTATTGCCCAATCCGCGACAAGAGGTGACGAAATACATATTTCAAATGCAAAGATTCAACCGGTGGCTTCCGACGACGTAGCTGCAGTGATTACAGAAATCACTGTGGGCTCTCCGATGAATATTACCGTCCAGTTCGGAGGTCCGGAACGCATGCGACTTGATGAAATGATCAGGGTTTTTTTAAAACAGACTAATGATCCGAGAAAAGTTATCGTAGACAACAAGGCCCTTTTCTTAGGTGCCGAAATTGATGATCAGTCGCTTCTTCCGGGAGAGGGTGCCCGGACAGGGAAGATTCGATTAATTGATTGGCTGCATAGGGAGGAGCGGTGACATTCGATTTTCAGGGGCTTAATGCAGCCATTTGTTTCACAATACTTTATGTTAACAGGTGTAAAAACGAACCAATGAAAATTCAGGACCCTAAAATTGCCTTACAAAGAGATACGGATGGCGCCGATCCATCGATCAATTTGCGTGAACTGATTATTCCTAAGAACGAGGTAAATACATTCGAGGGTTGTGAATACCTCGATGATAATTTTAGAATGGAAGAACAGCCTTCTTCCGATGTAGAGGAACAAAGATGAGGTAAGTTTTTTTCTTCACGATAAAATCAAATAAAATGACAGATTTTTTATTAGTGATCCACAGGGATCTGACAAGCAAAAACCCGGTTCCGGCCCCGGAGCAAATGAAGGAGGCCATCCGGCCCTACGGCGAATGGATAGCCGGACTGGCGGCCGGTGGTAAACTGGCAGTACCCCCCAAACGGTGGGATCTGGACGGGCGAGTAGTGACTAAGTCTTCGATTGTCCATAAGGGGCCCTATGCCGAAAGGAAAGAATCCATTGGCGGCCTGCTTCTGGTCAAGGCAAAGGATTATGAGGAAGCCGTAGAAATCGCCAAGGGCTGTCCTATTATACAATATGGAGCAATTGTTGAGGTACGTATGGCTATTCCGGCCGCTTAATATAAGATTATGTTTCTTTCCATCGTAAACGAAGATGACGGGTGTCAGTTCGTTGAGGAGGCTGTAAAGGACGTGCACTTTCCACCCGTTCGTGCACAGCATGCGTCCGACGCCGGTTTCGATTTTTAAAACCGGTCAGTTACACAACGAAGCGATGGATAAGGAGCAGATACATCGATTTGTAAATTATAATTATCACTCATAAAATAAAAACCATGAAAATTGTAGTTATCGGCGGCACTGGCCTTATTGGGTCAAAAGTCGTGAGTAAGTTAAAGGACAGAGGTCACAAAGTTAATGCGGCCTCCCCCGCGACGGGGGTAAATACGATTACGGGGCAAGGACTTTCAGAGGTGTTGGAAGGTGCAGACAAAGTGGTGGACGTGGCCAACTCTCCATCGTTTGAAGATAATGCGGTAATGGAGTTCTTTAAGACTTCCGGGCACAATCTTCTTGAGGCAGAGAAGCAAGCAGGTGTCAAGCACCATATCGCACTTTCTATCGTAGGAGTGGATCGCCTGCCTGACAGTGGTTATCTCCGGGCGAAGGTGGAGCAGGAGCGGCTGATCAGGGAATCGGGTATACCCTATAGCATTCTGCATTCCACCCAGTTTTTTGAATTCGCCGGGGCGATTGTTAACGAGGGAATGGTGGGAGACACTATTCGTTTGTCTACTGGATTATTTCAGCCCATTGCGTCCGATGATGTAGTCGATGCCCTCGTGCAAGTAATTGTTGATGATCCTGTTAATGGCATTATTGAAGTGGGAGGCCCTGAAAAGATTGGCATGGACAGGTTTGCTCAAAAGTATCTGGATGCCAAGGGAGACACCCACAAAGTGATTGGGGATCCTCAGGCGCGTTATTTTGGTACCGTGATTGACGACGGTTCCTTGGTGCCGGGTGGTGGCGCGAGGATTGGATCTATTCGTTATGATGACTGGATTCGTATTCCAGGTAATCTCAGATGAGGGGAAAAGGTAATTTAGATTTTATAGGCAGATCTCGCCGATCTGCCTTTTGAGGATCTGATACCTGTAGAAAAGTTATTGAATAGGGGCCATCTGCTTTGCTATGGCGTTGCCCCACTAAGGGCAATTTTCATGGATAACTTATGATTCATGACAGAAATTGAGCGCTATATTGGGCTTTTCGGGCAAATAATGTTTTGCCTGAGGCTGGGTTTTGTGTACTTTTAGCTAAATAATTTCAACGCCTTTCTGTGACATGAACCAGCAGCTTTATCAATTTTTTACCAATGATCATCGCAGAATTGAGGCCTTGTTAGACAAAGCCACTGAGGATGCGAATGAAATACAAGTAGATTATTATCATCAGTTCCGGGTCGGCCTTTTGAAGCATATCAAAATGGAGGAAAAGGTACTTTTCCCGGCGGCGCAAAGAGCCAATAATGGAGTTCCTGTACCTCTTGCCGCCAAACTTCGGCTTGACCATGGCGCGCTGACCGCCTTGATGGTGGTTCCTCCCACGCCAAAAGTGATTAAGGTGGTGCGCCATGTGTTGGAGAAACATGATCTAATCGAAGAAGAACCAGGAGGTATGTATGATATATGCGAGAAGTTGACGGAGGGCGAGACAGGAAGTCTCTTGGAGCAATTAAAACAAGTCACTGAAGTGCCTGTACATGCTTATAATAACGCGGATTATGCATGGGTTTCGGCAAAGCGTGCTTTGGAACGCGCTGGTTTTGATTTTGATGCTTTGGCCGAGTAACTCTCTTAGGTCGTCGCCCCATGTAGGTTTAATCAGATGAGGGAAGATGAAGGATAATTTTTCTTTTCAATCGGACAAATATGCAAAATACAGACCGGGATATCCTTCGGCTTTTTTCGCCTACCTGAATTCTATTGTATCAAACAGGCAAAACGCCTGGGACTGTGGGACTGGAAACGGACAGGTCGCCTATGAATTATCGAAGACTTTTTGCAAGGTTTTTGCCACCGATATCAGCCGATCTCAGATTAATAATGCGAGGAAGGCCGATAATATTATTTATTCGGTCCAGCCTGCGGAAAAAACCCACTTCGAAGACCAGCTCTTCGATCTTATCGTTATAGCCCAAGCTATCCACTGGTTTGACTTTGAACAATTTTACGCCGAGGTAAGGCGAACGTCAAAGAACAATGGGATCGTTTGTGTCGTAGGTTATGGCCGAGTACAAATTTCCGCACAAATTGATGAGGTTATTACTGATTTTTACGAAAACATCATTGGTCGGTATTGGGATGAAGAGCGAAAATATATCGATCAACATTATGCGACGATTCCGTTTCCGTTTAAAGAGATTCAGGCGCCGAGTTTTGTCAATACACAATATTGGACCTTGGAACATTTAGTAGGATATTTAAACACTTGGTCAGCAGTCAGGCATTTTGTGAAACAAAAAGGAGATAATCCGGTTACCGACCTGCAATTGACCTTGGAAAAGCTCTGGGGCGATGAACCCATTAAGGAAGTACATTTCCCTTTGCTTTTAAGGATTGGTCAAAGCGTTACATATAATTGAGCCTCCATCACTTTTCTACTCCGTTTCATAATTGAATGATAGCTATAGCAATGGGGTAGCAGTGTCCTGGAGTGCAGTAATTACCAGGCTCCCTAAAATAAAAAAGGATAATTTTGTCCTTTTTTAAAATTTTCATGTAATTTTGTAATACTGGCTATCGACATAGAAATGAGGTTTTATGTCTGAGGAGTGTCTTTGTGTAAGCCACAAGGAAGTAGCTAGGCTAAAGGCGATTTTATCTTTGGGCCGATAGGCCCTCTCTTCGGCGGTGCGGTCGAGGGAGAAGCCGATTACAATAAATAAATCATAAATAGTACAATCATGAGCGATAAGCATAATGCGACTGAGGAGTTGGATGTACGTACCCTGATCCCTATTGAAAGACATAAAAGGCTTCTGAGGATCTTCAAAGAACTACCGGTCAATGCAAGTTTTATTTTTATTAATGATCATGATCCCAAACCTCTCTATTATGAATTTAGGTCGGTGTACGGTGATGTGGTAGCATGGGAATATTTGAATAGGGGAGGAAGGGAATGGAAAGTAAAAGTTACTCGTACGGAGGCTTCGCAGAGCCGAGAGCTTATAGAAATTTCCACACTCCTGGATTTGCGGAAAGCCAGCGAAGAGGATTGGAAACAAATCGTTTTTCATCGTTACGGTATGATGGAAGAGAACACTACCATGGAAATTATCGCAAAAAAGGACCCGGTAGACATCCATCATATTTTTATCAGGAAGTTCGAAGGAAGGCATACCTGGATATATAAAAAGCACGGTCCCGACGAATATGTAATTCACATCACTAAAAAAGTAAAAAGTGGGTTAGGAGATTCCGGGTTTTCAGTCGTTCATGAATTTGATGTACGTCCCTTTGCTCCATCAGAGCGGCATGAAATGTTCTATAAAGCATTTGCCGATATCCATCCGGGAGAGGCTTTTGAATTTGTGAATGACCACGATCCCCTGCCACTTTATTACCAGTTGGAAGCAGAAAGTAAAGAGGCCTTTAGGTGGGAATATCTTGAAAAAGGCCCTGACGAGTGGAAAGTACGGGTAATCAAAGTGAAAGGGGAATGACTTCATATTACCGGGCCAATCTGGCGTTGGACTGAACATATCTTTCAACAATGAGAGCGGATTTGTCCTTCGGAACTTCGGAACAGTAGTTCAAATTATGTTTTGATCTGATGGTGGGCATCCTGGCAATTGATATTTTCCGAAATTTGCGGGATGCATCCACAAGAACTGTCGATAAAAGATTTTACTTATGATCTACCCACCGAAAGAATCGCTCTGTTTCCCGCTAATCCACGCGATAGCTCACGCCTCCTCATTTACCGCCGGGGGGAAATAAAGGAGGATATTTACCGAAATATTGCTGAATTTCTGCCTTCAGATACCGCTCTCGTCTTTAACGATACGCGGGTGATCAAATCCCGCATCCTGTTTAGCAAGCCTACGGGTGCTGCTATAGAGGTGTTTTGCCTTGAACCTTTCAATAGATTTACCAATTATGATAGTCTGTTTCAGCAGACGCACGCTGTTTTATGGAAGTGTATGATTGGTAAGGCCGGCAAGTGGAAGGAAAAGGAACTTCACAAAATAGTGGTAATCAATCACACTAACGTTACTCTCACGGCATCGCTCGTCCAGAAGTTACCCGACGCCTATGTAGTTCGGTTTTCGTGGACTCCCGGCCATTTTTCCTTTGGAGATGTGATTGAGGTTGCGGGAGTTACACCGCTTCCGCCCTATATCAAGCGTGCTGCTAACAAGGACGATGAGGTAAGTTATCAGACCGTTTATTCGGAACATGAAGGTTCGGTGGCCGCCCCTACGGCGGGACTTCATTTTACCACCAACATGTTAAATGCCTTTGCACAAAAAGGAATCACTTCATTATTTACGACTCTCCATGTGGGAGCCGGAACATTCAAACCCGTGAATTCTGACACTATGGAAGGCCACAAAATGCATGGAGAATGGCAGTACATTACAATTCCTTTTCTCGAGCAACTTTTAAATAATATAGACAGAAAAATCATCGGTATTGGGACCACTGCAACCCGGACGCTGGAAAGCATCTATTGGATGGGAAACAAGATCCTTAATCGTGGAGATCTTTCCATTGCTGAACTGAAAATTAGCCAATGGGAGGTGTATGAGCCACAACCCATTCACTCTCGCAGGGAGGCGGTAGCTGCCTTAATAGAGTTTATATTAGGAAAAAACCTTAATTATCTGATGATTGAGACCGAGATTATTATTGCGCCAGGATATACTTACCAGATGATAGAAGGACTGGTGACTAATTTTCATCAACCTAAATCAACCCTCTTGTTGCTTGTGGCTGCACTTATTGGAAGTCCGTGGAGAAAAGCATATGACTATGCGCTTACTCACGGTTTCAGGTTTTTGAGCTACGGAGATGGCTGTCTGCTATTTCCCTAGGAAGAAATGGAGAGAATCCATTTTGAAGATCTCCATGCCCTTATAAAACCAATTCGCCAGCAGAGGGGATTGAGGCATTCTGATTACCGCTATGCCGATCTTATATCAAAAGAGGAGCGGGTAATTAATTTACAACCAATTATTAATTAAGGGAAAAACCGATTCAAACGATCCGATCTTTCCCTTAAAATTTCTACTTGTGCGGAAGAGGAGATTCGAACTCCCAAGCCCTTGCGGGCACTACCACCTCAAAGTAGCGCGTCTACCAGTTTCGCCACCTCCGCAGCAAGACCGCAAATTTAAGATGTTTTTTTTTGTAATAAAGCACTTCTTTTTAAATCTGGTACATTTGTGTGATGTATGCGAAACAGGACATCCCGAACGAAGCGGACCCTATCGAAGGGGAAGAGGAGTTATATGAGCGCATAAGCCTAATCGTTGATGGGGGACAGGAGCCGGTTCGTATTGATAAATTCCTTACTCAAAGGATCGAACATGCCACGCGAAATAAGGTACAACAGGCGGTTGAGGCCGGGCTGGTCCTGGTTAACGGGCGTGCCATCAAGGCAAATTATAAAATAAAACCCGGGGATGAAATCCTGGTCTTTTCTCATAAGGAACCGGAACTGACCCGCATAATTCCCCAGCCAATACCCCTTAATATCGTATATGAGGACGACGAAGTGGTGGTAATCAATAAACCGGCGGGTATGGTCGTACATCCGGGTTCTGGCAATCCTGAGGGAACTCTGGTAAACGGTTTGGCCTGGCACCTCGGACTTCGAGATACTGAAGAAGAAATGCCCGGAATTCCCCGTTTTGGGCTGGTCCACCGCATAGACAAGAACACCAGCGGGTTGCTGGTGACCGCAAAAACGGAACAGGCGCTCAATGGTCTGGCCCGACAGTTTTTTAATCATACAGTTCATCGGCGGTATCTGGCGTTGGTTTGGGGAGATTTTGAGGAAGAATATGGCACAGTAACCGCACACATCGGAAGGCACAGGCGATTTCGGAAAAAAATGGCCGCTTATGCGGATGGAGAATATGGCAAAGAGGCGACCACACATTATCAGCTCCTAGAGCGTTTTCACTATGTGAGCCTGATTGAATGCAGGCTGGAAACAGGACGCACCCATCAAATCAGGGTCCATATGCAGCATCTTGGACACCCGCTATTTAGCGATGACACCTATGGTGGCGATCGTATTGTAAAGGGAACTATTTTTAGTAAATACAAGCAATTTGTGGACAATTGCTTCGCCCTAATGCCACGCCAGGCCTTGCATGCCCAATCTCTCGGGTTTATCCATCCGCGTACGGGGCAGAACTTATACTTTGAGGCCGCCCTGCCCGACGATTTTGAGCAAGTGTTGGACAAATGGCGTCACTATGTGCAACATTTGAAATCTTGACCATCCTTTATTGTCTCATCTATTGGCCCTGGAGGGAGAAGTCGTGAAAACGAGCCTGAAAAACGGCATGCTCTCTTTTCTTAAAAGGTACTTTCCAGTCACCGTTGTAATTGATGTCCGCAGGAACCAGATACGGGCCGAAGTGGGTCATTCTAACCTGAATGTTGACATCGAAGTCAAATATCCACGCATCATAGGCCAGCGCGTAACGGCGAAAAACGATCTCCAGATCATCTTTACTGAAATAGGTAACCAGTTTTTGTATCACTACATTGCTGCGGTAATTTGGCTTGGCGGTGGCTGTAAATACGTAACAGGGAGTATTGTTGTAGGCTGCCGAGGTAATGGAGAAGTCATACATAGGAGCTACCTTGTCGTCGAAAATGGCCACTTTACGACTGATTAGCGGAACACCCGGAATTGGCTGGCCAGGGTTAAAAATGAGTTCTTTGAGCTGTTCTTTATGCCTTTCCATACTGCCTCCCGAATTGTGGTCCTGCTGCCCTCCTTGGACGATGTTGTCTTCCCCGCACACTTCACCTTCGGTAAAAAACAAATTGGCGTAGAGTTCCGCGGTATAGTAATTATAGGCCTTTTTTCGATCATAGAAGTCGCCGGTCGTATGTTCCGAAACCACACTCATGGTTCGGCAATCGTCCTGCCTGTGCTGGCGTGTGGTACTTGTAAGTGAGGCTTTTGTCTGATCCTTCTTGTCCAGGATTTGAATGTGGTTTTCGCCCGTATAAGCCAGAATACGCAGGGTTTTAAAAGCTTTATAAAAAGTGGTATCCTCTTTTACCATACGAATAAAACCAGGGATGTCGAAATTGACCCGGCTGGCGCTCACGACCACGGAATCCAGTTGCAAATGCCGGGCGATATAGCTGCTGTCCTGAGCCCTTAGAGTTAAGGGGAGGCAGGCAAGTCCTGCTAGCAGGAGGCGTAATCTAACCATGAGGCAAAATTACCTCTTCCTGGCAAAAAGCGCGCCTGAAAATAGACTCCACTGTAAACCAGCTTGGAAATTGAATCCCTTAGTGGCGAACCCTGTTGTTTCCACATAGTTACTTGCGGTGAGATTCTGGAGGTCTACATACGCCTTGTACCGGTCTTTCCAGGTGTACTGGATATAGAGACTGCAGAGAAAATATCCTTTCAGGTCCTTCACTTCAGGAGGGTAATTTAAAAAAGTAAGGTCCTTGCGTAGCCCGGTGTACTTAGTATGCAGCCCTACAAACAGGGCAGGAGTCACCTGGTATTGTATGGCGAGGCCGGCTGCATGCTGCGGCCGTTTGAACAGGTTGTTGTATGAGGAGTCCTTTCCGGTGGCCGCATTCTGGGTCGTGATTCTTCCCTTTTCATAGGCATAAAAGGCTTTGGCCTGCAAATCGTCACTCACGGTATAGTTCAGTTCTATCTCTCCACCCCAGTTTTTCTCCCGATCATAGTTGACATAGTGAAGATTCTGGAAGGCGATCACCTCGTTTAAATCGTGCAGAAAGGCGGTCGCACGAAACCGAAGTTTCCGTGTGGCCAGAAACGTTTCCAGGCCGGCTTCATAGCTATGGCCTGTTTCCGGGGCCAATTGGCGGTTTCCGTACGGGGCTGAATAGAGCTGGTACAGAGAAGGAGACAGGTATGTAGAGGACCAGTTGGCAAAGATTTTCCACTTATCATGGATCAGCCAGGAAGGGTTCAGAGAAAATAACGGGTGAAAGCCATCGCGTTCCTGTTGATTCAATCTTCCGCTGGCTTCCAGAGAAAATCCGTGGGGCGTATGCAGGTAGAATGCCCCATAGACGTTCATCGTGTTTGCGCGGGCGGAATCCGGAGACAACCTATCGGAATAAGGATAACCTCCACCCACGCCATCGCTCCGCTGATCCGTCTTTTCAAATCGGATGGAATTTCCCATCAGAAAAGACACCCGGGGGCTGGCAGTAAAATGCGCGTATGCATCCACCTGATGTACATCGCTTTTATAATCGGAACGGAGGTAATCGGGGGTATCCGTGGAGTCATTGCGATAGTGGCGCCGGATCGGGTTATAATTATACTTCACCCGCAGATCGCCCCCCGAAAATTGATAATGGATATTCACACCAGCCTGCCCTAAGGTAGAGGTATAGCCATAATTCCGATCATCTTTGAAGGCGTCGGCGTCCATGTCTCCCTTTTCATGAGCGACTTGGATAAACGGCCGGACAGTCCATTTGGTATTCGGATGTATGCCCATGTTGGCAAATAGGGTCTGGCGATGAAATCCGTCCCGGTCAAACCCGGCTTGACCGGTAGTATCCAGGGCCGAGGAAAAGCCCCGGCTGTCGTACTGCTCTAACTGGACATTATAATCAAGAATTCCTTTATGCCCTTCGATACCGAGCTGTTCATTATATGTACCGTAGCTGCCTGCACTCAGGGCGGCCCGTACATTAAAAGGGTGAGAGCCTCCCTTGCGGGTGATGATGTTGATCACACCGGCCGCTGTGCCCGAACCGTATAGCGTGGCATACCCTCCTCGCACGATCTCTATGCGTTCGATAGCGGATAATGGCAGGAAGTTAAGATCAAACTTATAATCGTTATAGGAAACGTCATTGATCGGGATGCCATCGATCATGATCAAGGTGTATTTGGGATCTGCGCCGCGTAAATAGACGGTTTGGTTCGTGCCGGGAGATTCAGAAAAGCCGTTGATGGTAATGCCGGGTTGGGCGTTTAACAGATCCGCTAAAGTTTTACCACTGTTTCTGGCCAGATCCTTTGCGGTGAGGACTGTGGTGACTTTTCCCGTTTCAGAGGTTTTTTGTTCAAATTTGTTGGCCGTGATAAGTACTTCTTCGAGCGACTGGTTTTTTTGCTGAGCCATGCCCCAGAGCGGCAGGGTAAGGCATAAGGCCAAGGAGTAAATCTTTTTCATTGATACGTGGATAACCGTTAAAAAAAACCAGGCAGGGGACGGCTCACCAGTATGCAGGAAAGAGTATAAACGCTATGCTGCATGCAAGCTTCTAATCCCGGAAGCCAAGGCACATGAACGGTTAAAGCAGGTCTTCTGACTTACTCCCGCCTGAAGCCGCCTTCCCGTCCCGGGGGACAGTGGCTGAAGGGCCAGGCATAGATGGAGATCACAGCATCGGGTAATGTCCGGGACTTTCACCCGGTTCCCATTTTCATTCCCTCCCATGGAGAGAAAACTTTAACCGGCGTAAAGGTAGGCGAATTCACCCACAAAAAAATTAATCAAATGATTAAATAATTTGGTTAAATTAAAAAGGTGTTTTATTTTTGCCGTGCATATGGCTAAAAAGCAAGCAAAGCACGCGCAGGGATCCGAAGAAAGGATCAAAGAGGCCGCCCGGAAAGTCTTTACCCGGAAAGGATATGCGGCTACCCGTACGCGGGATATTGCCGAAGAGGCAGGCATCAACCTGGCGTTATTGAATTATTATTTCCGCAGTAAAGAAAAATTATTTCAGGTCATCATGTTCGAAAAAGTAGAACAGATTTTCGGGATATTGAGGCCCGTGATCAATGACCCCACTACCACTTTAATGCAAAAGGTTGAATTGTTGGCCACCCATTATATTGACCTGATGCTGGAAAATCCGGACCTTCCTTTCTTCGTTTTATACGAGATGAAAAATAATCCCACGCAATTTTCCTCCCACGTGGGCGGCGACAGTTTCGTGCGAAAATCGGAGTTGTTTCGCCAATTCAAAGAAGTGCGGCCCGGAGAGGACCCTATCCCATATCTGATCAATCTTTTTAGCCTGATCATTTTTCCGTTTGTAGCTCAGCCATTGGAGCAGCATTTTTTTGGAATGGGTGACCGTGCCTATCGCCAGTCCATGGAAGATCGCAAGAAGCAGATTCCACGCTGGATCAAAATCCTGTGGGAACAGGGGTGATTTTTTTTGCTTGATTATTAATCATTTGAATAAATCAAAAGTATTAAAAAAATGTTCAAGCCTATATTGCTCTGGAGTTTGCTGTGGGCGGTGATGCCAGCGATTTCGTCGGCCCAACAAACGCTGACGCTCGATAGCTGCTATCTTTTGGCAAGAAAAAATTATCCCCTGATCGCCCAACAAGACCTGATTACACGCAGCAGGGACGCCTTGATCGATAACTTATCCACCGGTCGTTTACCGCAATTGACCCTGTATGGACGGGCTTCTTATCAATCCGATGTGACCCATGTGCCCATTCACCTGCCTGATGCAGTCGTTCCGGAGCTGAGCAAGGATCAGTATAGAGTTTACGGGGAATTGGCCCAACGGGTGTATGATGGCGCTGAACTGCGAAAGCAGCAACAACTGGCCGCTTCCCAAGCCCGCGTTCAGCAGCAGAGTCTGGAGATGCAGCTTTATCAAATCCGGCAGCGTATCAATCAACTTTTTTTCGGCATCCTGCTGATGGATGCCCGCCGGCAGGAAAATACACTCTTAAAAAGAGATATCCAGCTGGGTCTGCAGCAAGTGAGAGCGGCCCTGGCAGGCGGAGCGGCTTTGGCGAGCAACGTCGATCTTTTACAGGCAGAATTGCTGACCGCTGATGAACAACAGGTAGAACTTCGGGCTGCTTCGCATGCCTTTCGCAGGATGCTTGGGCTGTTTATCCACCGTCCTGTAAGTGACTCGATGGTATTGATCGCTCCCTCAAAACTGTCTGTGGTGCGCACGGTGATTACTCGTCCTGAACTGGAGTGGTTCGCCGACCGCCAGGCCCTCGAGGACAGCAGGGACCAGTTGCTTGGCGCCTCAGTACTCCCGAAGGTGCATCTGTTTTTGCAAGGGGGATACGGCAGGCCGGGGTTGGACATGTTGGATAATCACTTTACCGGATATTATATCGGCGGGGTAGAACTGAGTGTGCCGCTCTCTGCATTATATACCCTGAAAAGGAAACGTGAACTGGTTCATTTATCTCAGGAGAAGATTCAAACCGAGCAAGAGACGTTCCTATTCAATACCCGGGTTACCCTGCAAAAGCAGGAAGAAGACATTGCCAAGTTGAACCGTTTGCTGGTAGCAGATAACGATATCATTGCCTTACGGGAAAAGGTCGTTGATGCAGCCGTCGTGCAGTTGAGAAATGGCGTGGTCACGGCTAGCGACTTTTTAAAGCAGGTAAACGCCGCTGACCAGGCGCGGCAACGTAAAGCGCTTCACCAGATACAACTTTTGCAGACTCAATACGACAAAAGATTCACTTTAGGGGATCAGCCCAATACATTTTAAAATTATAGCGATGAAACCGATCATGTATCTACCGGCCTTGTGCATATTGTGGGCATCCTGCCACGATACCCCGAACTTTAATGATGCCACGGGCACCTTCGAAGCGGATGAGACCGTCATATCGGCTCAGGTCAGCGGCGCGTTAACTGTTTTCAGTGTGGAAGACGGGCAGCAATTGCGTGCAGGAGAAGTCGTGGGTTATATTGACAGCACTCAGATTTTCTTAAAAAAGCTGCAACTGCAGCGGCAGGTCGGTGCCATCCTCAGTAAAACACCGCAGGCCACTATTCAGCTGGCTACTCTGCAGGAGCAGTTGGCACGCGATGTTCACGAACGGGATCGGGTCGATCGTTTGCACCGTAGCGGCGCCGCTACAGAAAGGCAGTGGGATGACATCCAGTTTAAGGTAAAGATCGATGAAAAAAATATCGCCGCCTTAAAATCTTCCTTGCATGTGACCACGTCCAGTTTGCAAAAATCCACCTCGCCGGTCGCGATGGAAATCGCCCGCCTGGAAGACCAACTTGCGAAGTGCCGGATTGTAAATCCTCTGAATGGCACGGTACTTACCAGCTATGCCCAGCCCTATGAGATGGCTCAGGTCGGCAGGCCGCTGTATCGGATCGCGGATTTGTCAGAGCTTACTTTACGGGCTTACATTACGGGCGATCAGTTTGCGGAACTATCCCTGAACCAGCCCGTGAGGGTCCGGGTGGATGATGGGAAAGGCGGATATAGAGAGTACCCCGGCACAATAACTTGGATCAGCAGCAAGGCAGAATTTACCCCCAAAACGATTCAAACCAAACGCGAACGCGCCCAGCTGGTCTATGCGATGAAGATCCGGGTCAAGAATGACGGATATTTAAAAATCGGCATGTACGGAGAAGTAAAATGGTAAAATGATGCAAAAGGACCATCACGGATTATCGGAATCCGCCCCCGCCATTCGTGCCACAGAATTGACCAAGCACTATGGCCCTCCAAATGCCGTCCGGGCGGTGAATGGCGTTTCTTTCTCGGTGGATCAGGGAGAGTTGTTCGGACTGATCGGACCAGATGGTGCGGGCAAAACTACATTATTGCGCATGCTGGCTACCTTGCTGCTGCCCGATGGGGGAAGCGGTCGAATACATGACATGGATCTGGTAAAGGCCTATAAGTCGCTGCGCCGGATATTGGGATATATGCCCGGGAAGTTTTCTCTGTACACCGATTTGACTGTAGCAGAAAATCTCCGCTTCTTTGCCGCACTTTTCCATACCACCGTTCGCGAGCATTTTGATCTCATCCGGGATATCTACGTACAAATTGAGCGGTTCAAAGACCGCAAGGCTGGTAAGCTGTCGGGAGGAATGAAGCAAAAACTGGCGTTGTGCTGTGCGCTGATCCACAGGCCGGCCATATTATTGCTCGATGAGCCTACCACAGGTGTCGATCCGGTATCGAGGAAAGAATTTTGGGAAATCCTCAGAAAACTCAAAAACGAAGGAATCACCGTGGTGGTTTCCACCCCCTATATGGACGAAGCCGTTCGTTGTGACCGCATCGGGTTGCTTCGAGACGGTTCTCTTTTCCGGGTCGATACGCCAGCAGAGATTACCGCTTCTTATCCCGATGAGCTTTTTGCCCTGAAGGCAGAGCAGATGCACCGTTTACTGGGCGTGCTGGCCCAGCAAAAGGTCGCCACATCTGCCTATGCGTTTGGAGAATACGTTCATCTTCGCTTTCCCGAGGGAGTTACCTCGGAAGAAGCTTTAATCCGGCACTTTTCGGCACTTGGATTTAGCGGCGTGGAGGTACACCGTATTGCCGCCACGATTGAAGACTATTTCATCGCCCATTCAAATCAAGACAATGGATAAACCCGCCATTAAGACAGATCAGTTGACCAAACGCTTTGGAGACTTTACTGCAGCCGACGGACTGACTTTTGAGGTGGCTCGGGGGGAGATTTTTGGCTTTCTGGGGGCTAACGGGGCAGGTAAAACGACGGCCATCCGCATGCTTTGCGGCTTATCCAGACCTACCTCGGGGTCCGCTTCCGTAGCCGGTTTTGATGTGTACCGGCAGGCCGACCAGATCAAGAGCCATATCGGGTATATGAGCCAACGGTTTTCGTTATACGAGGATCTTACAGTCTGGGAAAACATTAGGTTTTATGGCGGCATCTATGGGGTGTCTGATCACGATATCCGAGAAAAGGGAAAGGCGATGATCCATACCCTGGGATTGACCGCCGAAGCGGATAAGCGGGTAGGACAACTGCCCCTGGGCTGGAAGCAAAAACTCGCGTTCTCTGTCGCGGTATTGCACCAGCCTGCCATAGTCTTCCTGGACGAACCGACAGGTGGCGTAGACCCGATTACCCGGCGGCAATTCTGGGAATTGATTTATCAGGCTTCTGCACAGCACATCACCGTATTTGTCACGACCCATTATATGGACGAGGCGGAATATTGTGACAGGATATCGATGATGGTAGATGGAAAGATCAGAGCCCTGGCTACTCCCGCGCAACTTAAAGCGCAGTTCGGAGCGAAGTCCATGGATGAAGTGTTTTATGTGCTGGCTCGGCAGGCTAAGCGCAGCGATTAAAAAGAACTCGATGAAGCAACTGTTTATTTTTGTCCAAAAAGAATTTATCCAGGTATTTCGGGATAGAAAGACGCTTCTGGTGTTGTTTGGAATGCCTGTCGCGCAAATCCTTATTTTCGGATTTGCGCTGTCGGGAGAGATTAAAGAGGCGAAAATACTTATTGTGAATGAGGCCCGGGATCCTTTGTCTCAGCGGCTAATCCGGAGACTGGACGCCAGCCCATATTTTCATGTGGAATCCCGGGTCAGCAGACCAGGCCACCTGCAGGAAGCCTTCAAACAAGGGAAAGCCCGTATCGCCCTGGTGATCCCGGCCAATTTTTCGGAAGACCTGGACCATCTGGGACATGCCCAGCTCCAACTCATCAACGATGCCTCCGATCCGAACTATGCCACTACGTTGGCCCATTATGCGACCGCCATTATTGAGGATTTTCAGGCTACTGCCCGGCCAAAATCGGCTAGCCCCTATACTGTGGTGCCCGATGTGCAGATGCTCTATAACCCTTTACTGAAAAAGGAACCCAACCTGGTTCCCGGAGTCATCGCCTTGATATTGATGCTGGTGTGCGTCATGATGACTTCCATATCTATCGTCAAGGAAAAAGAAACCGGGACCATGGAAGTATTGTTGGTTTCCCCCTGCAGCCCCTCGATGATCATTTTTGCCAAAACGATTCCCTATTTGCTCTTGTCTCTGGTAAATATCGCCTCTATTTTGCTCTTAAGTGTATATGCCTTGGGCGTCCCCATTCGTGGCAGCCTTTGGCTGCTTTTCGGGGAAAGCACATTGTTCATCATCACTTGTCTGGCGCTGGGGATATGGATATCCATAAAGGTCCGTTCCCAACAGGTGGCGCTGCTGATCTCTCTGATCGGCATGTTACTACCGACCATTTTGTTCAGCGGCTTTTTATTCCCGATTGCGAACATGCCCAGAGCGTTGCAATACCTGACTAATGTGGTGCCTTCCCGGTGGTATTATCAGGCAATCAAATCTATCATGATCAAAGGGTCAGGATTTTTTTCGGTGTGGAAAGAGACCGGCATTCTTTTGCTCATGACTGGATTGTTTTTGGCCATCAGCCTGAAAAATTTTAAAACCCGGTTGTCATGAGACCCATAAAATTTCTTTTACAAAAAGAATTCAAGCAGATCTTCCGGAATCGGATTATTATCGCGATGGTCACCGTGGTGCCTGTGGTTCAGTTACTTATCCTTCCCTTTGCGGCTGATTTTGAGATGAAGCATATTAATGTGGTGGTGGTAGACCAGGATCATTCGAGTACATCCAGAAAGCTGGTAGAGAAGATCCCTGCCTCGGGATATTTTCGGCTCGTGGGGTATGTGGGATCCCCTGAAGCCGCCATGCATTGGATTGAACAGGACAAAGCGGACCTGATAATCGATGTGCCTGCGCATTTTGAGCGGGATCTGTACCGCACAGACCATCCTCACGTACTTGTAGCGGCTAATGCCATCAATGGGGCCAATGCGGGGTTGGGCAGCAGTTACCTGCTTAGCATACTCCGGGATTTCAGCGACCGGCTTAACCTTCGCATGACAGATGCTTCCCCCACCGGTCTGCACCCCCCGGTGGAAGTGATCCCTCTTTATTGGTACAATCCCCTGTTGAATTACCGGTTGTTGATGGTACCGGGTATTCTGGCCATGTTGGTGACTTTGATCGGAGGCTTTCTTTCTGCCTTGAACCTGGTGCGGGAAAAGGAGGTAGGTACCATTGAGCAGATCAATGTCACGCCGATCAAAAAGCATCACTTCATTGTCGGAAAGCTGGTGCCGTTCTGGATATTGGGGATGGTGGTATTTAGCCTGGGGCTGGCGGTGGCCTGGCTGGCCTACGGCATTATTCCCCAAGGAAGCATCGGATTGCTTTATGGAGGTGTGGCGCTTTACCTGCTGCTGATCCTTGGTTTTGGATTGCTCATCTCTACATATTGCCAGACCCAGCAGCAGGCGATGCTGATCATGTTCTTTTTCATGATGGTGTTTATTCTGATGAGCGGCCTGTTTACTCCTCTGGACGTGTTACCGGGTTGGGCTCGTGTGGTGGCTGCCTTAAACCCCTTAAGTTATCTCATTGAAGTCATGCGCATGGTCATTTTGAAAGGGAGTCATCTCAAAGATATGCTGCCCCAGTTCGCCAGCATGATTGTATTTGCCCTGGTGTTGAACGGTTGGGCGATCTTGCATTACCGGAAGTTTTCCTGACACAAGCGTCCAGTGCCCTTCGGAATACGGGTGTATTCCAGTTGCGGTCCGGGGACCATCTGGCGTAAATTTGCTATTTTTGCAAAACAGATACGGGGGTTCGAGGCTGGACGGATTCCGGTATGTGTCTGCAAGACATTTTCGCGCCTACCTGTCAGCACATAGTAAACAATAAAGCATGGATTATACTGACCTTTTGTCACAGGTAGAAGACTTTGCCCGTACTTTTTTTATCACTCATCAGGACGACCGGTTCACCTATCATAACCTTCGTCATACCGAGAAGGTGGTAGAGGCGGCCACCGAGATTGCCAATCATTTCCAACTGGATGATGCCGATTTCTTTGTGGTCGTCAGTGCCGCATGGTTTCATGATTTGGGGTATTTTCTGGCGCGGGAATCTCACGAACAGGCTGGCGCTGAAATGCTGCGCCGCTTTCTTGAAGAAAAAGGTGTTGCACAACCCATAGCGGACCAGGCAGCCGCTTGCGTGTTGGCCACGCGGTTACCTCAACAACCGGCCAACCTGCTGGAACGCATCCTGTGCGATGCGGATTTATATCATCTGGGTACCGACGATTTTCGGAAAAATAATAAGGCTCTTAGGCGCGAGAGATCATTGTGGCAGGGGACAAAGGTCAGCGGTGCGGAGTGGCGGCGCGATGCCATCGAGTTATTAGAGTCGCATCATTACTGGACGGATTACTGCCGGTTGATGCTGGATGAAGGGAAACGCAGGAATCTTAAGAGACTTCGCGACCGGGAAGAGCAGGCGCAGAAGGAAGCCAAAAAGGAATCCGCCCGCGTAACGACCGCGAAGGCTAAACCGGCCAAAAGCCGTCCGGATCGCGGAATTGAAACCATGTTCCGGCTGACCTCTGCCAACAATCAGCGGCTCAGTGACATGGCCGACAACAAAGCACATATTCTGGTGACGGTGAATTCCATTATTCTCTCCGCGGTGATCAGCCTGCTGTTGCGAAAACTGGATTCAAATCCCCATTTGGCGATTGCCACATACATGATCCTCACGGTAAGTGTCTTGACCATTATTTTTTCCATTTTGGCTACCCGGCCCGCCGTGAACAAAGGGACTTTCACCGCCGAGGAGATCAGTCAAAAAAAGGTCAACCTGCTTTTTTTCGGGAACTTTTTTAGGATGAGCCTGGAGGACTATACCAGGGGCATGAGGCAAGTGATGGAGGACCGTGATTTTCTTTACGGATCACTTATTAAGGACGTATATGGTCAGGGGATTGCAGTGGGGCGAAAGTATCGGTTACTCCGCATAGCCTATAATATCTTCATGTACGGATTGATTGTTTCGGTGATAGCATTTATTATTTCCACGTTTGTATAATCCGATATTCATGAATGAGGTTACCATGAATGCGCTTTTTTTCGATCGGGATATCAGCTGGCTTTCTTTCAACGAACGCGTACTGGAGGAAGCGGGCAGAGATACCGTACCTCTGTTGGAACGGATCCGTTTTTTGTCCATTTATTCGGCTAACCTCGATGAGTTTTACCGGGTGCGCATCCCGGCAATTATGGCTTTACACAAAATTGGCAAAGGCGGAGCAGATGCCCCGATGTTGGAAAAGATCAAGGAAATCATCGAAGGCCAGCAGAACCGCTTTGGTCAGATCCTGCAGGAAAGTATCGTACCGAAACTGCACCAGGGAAGTGTGCATTTGCTCTACAACCAACCGCTGCCGGATGTCATCCGGGGCGGCGTGGAAGAATATTTCCTCTCCGAGGTAGCGGCGTTTATTCGACGGGTCAACCTTACTGAAGCGGCTGGTTTTTTTCCGGAAAGCAATAAAATCTACCTGTTGGTAGATTTGCAAGAGGAGGAAGCGGACCGCCGGGTGATCCTCAATATTCCTTCCGACGGGTTGCCTCGCTTTTATACCGCCTTCCGGGAAGATATTCGCTATATCATGTTTCTGGATGACATCATCCGGGAAAACCTTTCGCGGATTTTCCCCCATGCACGCCTTGGAGGGTGTTGGAGTTTTAAGGTCACCCGCGACAGCGAACTCAACTTACAAGACGAGTATGAAGGAGATCTGGCCGAAAAAATAGAAAAGCAGATTGCTAAAAGAGATGCAGGCCTGGCTACCCGGCTGCTATACGACAGCAGTATGCCGGCAGAATTACTCCGGCACCTGATCCGGGCGCTGGGATTGTCTCACGCCAATGTGGTGACAGGCGGCCGTTATCATAACCTGCGGGATTTGGGCGAGATTCCCTGGAACAGCCCGGCCTGGTCGTACCCGCCCTGGCCCCCCGTAGCTTCGTTTTCCGGAGAGCCCCTGTTCCGGCAAATGGAGCGGGAAGACATGCTGCTACATACTCCCTATGAGAGTTATGATCCGGTACTCCGTTTCTTCAATGAAGCAGCGCTGGATGAAACAGTTACTGAAATTAACACGACCTTGTACCGGGTGGCCAGTGATTCGCGCATTGTCCATGCCCTGATCAGTGCAGCCCTGAATGGGAAGAAGGTAACTGTTTTTATGGAATTACTGGCCCGGTTTGATGAAGCCAATAACATCCGATGGGCGAAAAAAATGAAAGCTGCGGGCATCAAGATCATCTATAGCATTCCGGGCATGAAGGTGCACGCCAAAATGGCCTTTATCAAGACCAAGAAAGGCAGGCGGAGTAGCTATTACGGTTTGCTGGCCACGGGAAACCTCAATGAGACAACAGCCCGGGTATACACCGACCATATCCTGTTTACGACGGATAAAGCAATCCTCCGGGATATGGAACTGCTTTTTGTATTCCTCCGGCAAAGGAGGAAGCCTGAAGCCGAGGACCGGTGTTGCCATTTTGAACAATTGCTGGTCGCCCAGTTTAACCTGCGCACCCGGCTTGAAGAGCTGATCCGTTTTGAGACCCGGCAGGCCATAGCCGGAAAGCCGGCGGCGATTACCTTGAAGCTCAATAACCTGGAAGAAAAAAAGCTGATAGAATCCCTCTACCGGGCTTCTCAGGCCGGGGTTCAGATTACGCTCATTATTCGGGGAATTTGTTGCCTGGTACCGGGCATCAAAGGGATGAGCGAAAATATCACCGTCCGGCGTATTGTGGGCCGGTACCTGGAGCATGGCCGCATATACCTGTTTCATCATGGGGGAGCGGAGCTGCTATTTCTCGGGTCTGCCGACTGGATGGAGCGTAATATCTACCGGAGGATAGAGGTCTGTTTTCCGGTGACGGACCTTCGGCATGCGCAGGCGATCAAGGAAATCCTGCGATGTCAGCTAGCCGACAACCAGCAGGCCGTATATCTGGATGCCGAGCTCCGCAACAGGCCTGTGCCTGTGTCGGGGAAAGCCGTAACATCCCAATATGAAATCTATAAAACGATCGCACAGCATGAAAACCTTACCGATATTGATGATATGGCTTCCGGTGATTTCGCTGGCAGCCTGCGCTCAGGATAAGTCATTTACCAGTCCCGCCGGATATGATTTTCAAAAGCCCGTCACCTATTATATGGAAGACGAGCTCCAGGAGATCTCAGGAATTGCATTTGAAAACGGGGACCCCGGGCTGCTGTACGCCGAACAAGACGAAGAAGGGAAAGTTTTTTTATGGAAGCCCGGTGAGGCCCACGCCGCCCGGGTGGATTTCGGGAAAAAAGGCGATTATGAAGATATTGCTATTGCCCGGGACTACGTAATTGTGCTGCGCAGCGATGGTACGCTGTTTACTTTTCCTCTCCTGCAGGTCAAGCAAGGGAAAATAACCGATACCCGCAAGTGGGAAGGCCTCTTGCCGAAAGGAGAATATGAAAGCCTCTATGCGGATGCCGAAACCGGGCAGCTCGTGTTACTGTGCAAGGATTCCCACCGCGATCATGAATCTGGCAAGGTCAGCGGCCATGTCCTCGTGCTGGACCGGCACGGAGCCATCACCAAGGAGAGCGATTTTCAGTTTGATCCCGACGCAGTGGCCCACTATACCGGGAAGCCTCACAAGGAGTTCAAACCTTCGGCGCTCACCCGGAATCCGGTCAACGGGGACTGGTATATCCTTTCATCCGTCAATAAGGTGCTGGTGATCGCGGGGGAAAACTGGCAGGTAAAAGACGCTTTTCCGCTGGATCCTTCCCTGTTCATCCAACCCGAAGGGATAGCCTTCGATGCGCACCATGCTTTATATATCTCCAATGAGGGAAGTAAGACCAAAGCGGCCACTGTATTTAAATTCCCCAAACAGGGATCTCATTAACCGCCCCGGCGGTGAAAACTATTTTCGATGCGGACCAGATTATTTTTCACCATATTATTGCTGATACCCATAGGAGTATGGGCCCAGGATTCCGTACTCGCCCGGATGCTGTTTATCGGCGATGCCGGCGAAATGGATCAACCCCAGGCCGTGCTGATCAGAGATGCGGCAAGGCAGGTCATCCCTGGCAAGACGACGGTGATGTTTTTGGGGGACAATATTTATCCCAGAGGCATGGGGCTTTCCGGTACTGCCGAACAGGATTCTGGCAGGCGTATTCTCCAGTCGCAGTTTGTTCCCCTGCGTCGGCAGGGTGCTGCGGTATATTTTGTGCCTGGCAATCATGACTGGGACAAAATGGGGCCCCAGGGACTGGCTAAAGTGCAAGCGGCCTGGACCTATTTGCAGGAGCAGCAGGATTCCCTGTTAGGCATGTGGCCCAAGGACGGTTGTCCGGACCCCGCTGTCATTCCCGTGACCGATAGCCTGATCATCGTGGCCATGGATAGTGAATGGTGGCTGTTTCCCTATGACAAGGAGGCGCAAGGTGCCGACTGTGACTGCAGCTCCCCGCGAGACGTGATCGACGCCCTCCGGGAGATCCTGTATCAAAACCGGGATAAGGTCATCGTGCTGGCCATGCACCATCCGTTTTATAGCTATGCGGTACATGGCGGCCACTTTACCTGGAAGGATCATCTTTTTCCCCTTACCGTGCTTAATCCCCATTTATATGTTCCTCTGCCTGGCATCGGAAGTATTTACCCGCTTTACCGCAAGGGTTTTCCCAACCGGGAGGACCTGCACAATCCTTTGTATGAGGAAATGGTCCAGGAAATTCTAAAGGTGTTTCAGGGCTTCCCTAACCTGGTACTGGCCGCAGGTCATGATCACGGCATGCAACTGATCCAGCCTCCGGATGGAGCGCCGTTGCAGATCGTCAGCGGGGGTGGGTCAAAACATACCTCGGTAGGCAAGGGAAAATACTCGCTCTTCCAAGCCGCTACTCAAGGCTATGTGCTGGTGGATCTGCTGGCAGGAAAGAGGCTACGGATCTCCTATCATACCTACGGGGAAGATACCATGCAGCAGGCCTATACCACCCAATGGGAAGCGCGGTCCTACCATAAGCACATCGATTCTCTGGCCGAAGCCATCGCCGGAGACAGTGTAGTGATCCGCGCCCATCCCGCCTATGGACAAGCCGGATGGTTTTCCAGACTGTGGTTTGGTAATAACTATCGGGATGCCTGGTCGGAGGCGGTCCGCTTACCGGTATTGCGGATATCAGAATTAAAGGGCGGGCTTACTCCTGAGAAACTGGGCGGCGGCTTCCAGTCCACCTCCTTGCGGTTAAAGGACAAAGACGGCGCCGAGTATGTGTTACGCAGTGTGGAGAAGTCCCCCGATAAAGTCCTTCCCGAAGCATTTCAGGGCACTTTCATGCGGCAGCTTATCGACGATGCAACCAGTGCCCAGCATCCCTATTCCGCCCTGATTGTACCTCCTCTGGCTCATGCCCTGGAGATTCCCCATGCTACCCCCATCATCGGCGTGGTTTCCCCCGATCCGGCCCTGGGGATGTATCAGAAGCTTTTTGCCGGTAAGGTAACGCTGTTTGAAGCCCGGGAGCCGCTTGGCAACACCGATAATACAATCAAGGCCCTGGATAAGCTGCACGACGACAACGATAACAGCTATGATGCCCTTAATTTTCTCCGGGCCCGGATGCTGGATTTGCTGTTGGGCGACTGGGACCGGCATGAAGATCAATGGCGTTTCTATGATGAGAAAAAAGGGTCCGGTAAATACTACATTGCCATTCCGCGGGACAGGGATATGGTGCTAAACCTTACTGAAGGGATCCTGCCTTCGGTACTAAAGCGGAATTTCCTCATGCCGCATGTGCCGGGATTTCGTAAAAACATGCTTACCGGCGCCAAATATTATCTCTATAAAACCCGTTTTTTGAGTGCGGATCCCGCCAGTCAGATCAGCTATGGCCCCTGGATGCACCAAGCGGCCTGGTTCACCCAACAGATCACCGACTCGGTGATCGATGCGGCCTTGCGACGTTTGCCTGCGCGCATATATCAGCAGGAGCACACCCGGCTGGCCACTGTGTTGGGAGCACGCCGGGACCAGATGGAAGAAGCGATGCGCCGCTATTACCGCTTCTCAAACCGGGTCGTAGATATACGCACCAGCAACAAGAACGAATGGGTCAATATTACCGGATCCTCCGACAGCAATGCCCTGAGGGTATTTATTCAAAAGATCAGCAAGCATGGCAAATTGGAGGATACGCTGATGGACAAAACTTATCCCAGATCGCTTACCCGGGAAATCAGGCTTTACCTCTCGGCAGGAGATGACAGTGTGGTGGTGGATAATCCGGCCTCCACGGTGAGGCTGCGCATTATCGGCGGCAAAGGCCATAAGGCATATAACGTGGTGGACAGTCGCCGCGCGATCCGGCTCTATGACCGGCAGAGGGAATCCTACTACGGAGAAACAGATCGCTTAAAAACGCACCTGCGCGATGACAGCGCTCATACGGCTTTTGTCCGGACCAATTTATACAGCACCGCCATACCGTTGATTACCGGAAGCATCAATTCCGATGATGGTTTATCGTTGGGCGTCGGCGTACAATACAAGCACCAGCTGGGATTCAGGAAAGTGCCGTATGCCTCCAAACACCAATTGATGTTCTCCCATTCCTTCAGCACGAATGCCTTCAGGTTTCAGTTTGAAAATGAATGGATCCATGCATTGGGTCGGGCAGATATTCTCTTAAACGGGGATATCAAGGCTCCCAATAATACGCAGAACTTTTTTGGCCAGGGCAATACGACGCCGTTCGGCCGGAAAGATGATTATAAACGGTATTATCGCACCCGTTTTAATTTCTTTACCGTGGAGTCGGCCTTAAGATGGCGGGGGGGGAAAGGAAGTGCCTTTAGTGTGGGACCCGCCCTGGAATATTACCACATGGACGAAGCAGAAAATAAAGGCCGTTTTATCGAGAAGACGACCCTGGTGCATAGTTATGACAGTGCCACGCTTTATAAGGACAAAGCCCACCTGGGGTTGGACGTGCATTACAGCCTTGATCAGCGTAACCAACCCAACTTTCCCACCTATGGGGTGTGGGTGGATGTGCACATGCAGGGGTTTACAGGGCTTAACGGCGCTTCCCGGTCGTTCGCTCGCATTGCACCCCAGATCGCCTTGTATAAGAGCTTGAATGTCCGGCAGACGCTGGTATTGGCGGATAGGATTGGCGGCGGGGTCACCCTGGGGCACCCGGCGTTTTACCAGTCTTTTTTTCTGGGCGGAGAAGGCACTTTGTTGGGATATCCCAAATACCGCTTTGCCGGAGACAAGGCCTTATATAACAATATGGAATTGCGCCTTGCGCTGTCTAACTTTGGCAATTATATTTTTAAAGGCCAGCTAGGGTTGGCCGGATTTTATGACATAGGCCGGGTATGGGAGTCGGAAGAAACCTCGCAGAAATGGCACCAGGGAGTGGGAGGGGGGATCTACTTTATCCCGGCCTACATGGCCGTGTTCCGTTTTTATATGGGACACTCCCCTGAAGGATGGTACCCTTATGTGAATGTGGGATTTCGTTTTTAGACGGTATCCCAGCGCTAATGATTTAATGATGAAAACACAGTATGTAAACCTGATGAAAGATATGCCTGAGGCGGAGGAAATTCATGCCACCGTCTCACTGAAACCTTTTGTGTCTTTTCTCAATGACCGGATCAGCCAGTCGAGCGATGTCAGGGCTCCGTTTTTCCGGTATGTGCTGGAGCAGATACAACAGGTGAAAGGATGGGACGATCCCATCCCGGCCAAAGAAGTAGGCCGGTTTGCCGAGGCGTTTGAGTTGATTTATTTTACCCTTACGCCGCCCATTACCCGTGAACAAGAATATATGTGGGCCATCGGAGAACCGCTTACGCCGCATATCCTTTTTGGTACTGAAGGATTTTTCCACCTGCTGACCGGAAGCAAGGGGAAGCTCAATAAGGCACTGTTTGACCACCATTCCCGCCATAATAAGTCTTTTGACCGGATGAAGATTGTATACGGGCTGGTACTTACTAAGCTTTATGGGTATACGTTTTCCATGGGCAGCGAGATCCGGGTAACTGTTTGCGAGGAGGATACGGGATTGAATAAATTTTTCCGGTTTGAATTTGACACACGTTTTATTGATATCGGCGTGGAGGGAGAATTGCCCGAAATAGACCTGTCCTATTTTGATCTGCAACATAATGAAAAGGAGAGCATCGCCTATCTTCGGCAGGTACTTCCGCTGAACAGGCTCCGGTTCGAAGGATTTTCGGTGGTCCATATTGTGGATGTTACCGAAGAGTCCGCGGTGGAGAGCATCAAAGACCTCATCGTCAATCTTGCCCCCGGTCAACAGGTCTTTCGCAAAGTGGTTCCCGCGTTGAGGACCTTGCTCGGGAGCCAGGATATTTTTTTAAATCTTTTTCCCGTCCTGAAAGTTAACGGCAAGCTCGTGGTCGAGAGCCTGGATGAAATGGATACCGATTTTAAAAAGTTGTGCGTCCGCAAGCGCTATACGCGGGAGGCCTATCTGCACACCATAGAAACTTTCGTGGAGAATCCCCAGCTCACCTATATTCCGGATGTTTCTCAGGCGCGTGACTCGCGGATGGAAAGGTCCGTGCGGGAAGTATTGCAGGAGATGGGTATCGAAGCTTTTGCGATCGTGCCGGTTTTCTTTCAAAAGCAGCTTGTCGGCGTGATGGAGATATTCAGCAAAAAACGGGACTCTTTGTCTGCCAGTATGCTGGCCCGTCTCAATCCTGTGATTCCTTTGCTGGAGCAACTGTTTCAATCCAGTATCCTGGATTTTAACAACCGCATAGACCAGGTGATCAAGCGGCAGTTCACGGCCCTACATCCGGCGGTGTTGTGGCGATTTAACGAAGCAGCCTGGAATTATATTCAGCAAACCCAATCGGGAAAGCAGGTCGCGATCGAGAATGTGCACTTCCCAGACGTTTATCCCCTGTACGGGGCGATCGATATCCGTGATTCCACCAAGGAACGGAATAACGCACTGCGCAGCGACATGAACATTCAACTGAACTTGCTGGATAATCTGTTGCAATCGGTCAAGACGACCCAGGCTTTTAATCTGGTAGACGAGATCGCCTACAAAGCCCATAGCTGGCGGCAACAGATCGGCGAGTATATCGCCCCGGAGGATGAATTCAGGCTGTACCTGTTCCTAGAAAATGAGGCGGCTCCCCTGTTGAAAATCATCGGTGAACGCAACGAGGGAACCCGCAAACTGGTTGAAGGATATTTCCGGGCTATCGCTCCCGACGGTGAGGCCTATGTCAACCGCAGAAAGCTGGAGAATACCCTCCAACTCATCAATCGCATTATTGCAGGAGAACTCGATAAGATGAATGCGGAAATTCAGCAAATCTATCCCTGTTATTTTGAGCGGTTTCGCAGCGACGGCATAGAATATGACATCTATATCGGACAGTCGATTACCCCCCAGGTACCTTTCTATCCTTTTTATCTGAAAAACCTGAGGCTGGCTCAACTTTCCTCCATGGCTGAGATCGCTCGGCAAACACAGGCCCTGTTACCCCGCTTATCCAAAAAACTGCAGACCACCCAGTTGATTTTTATCAACACCCATACCATTGACATCAGCTTCCGCAATGATGAGCGCCGTTTCGATGTCGAGGGAGGATACAATGTGCGGTATGAAATGATCAAAAAGCGGATTGATAAAGTCTGTCTGCTCAATAGCACCGAGCGACTGACGCAACCCGGAAAGATCGCCTTGATCTATTTTCAGCAGAAGGATGTCGAGGAGTATCTGGCGCACATCCACTATCTGCAGAAAAAAAAGCTCCTTCTGGATGACCTGGAATACCTGGATCTGGAGCCGCTGCAGGGGGTAGACGGCTTAAAGGCGCTCCGGGTGGGTGTGCACCTCTAGGCAATCTTTTGATACCAGCGCACCACGGTTGGATCGGCCATAGGAAGGCTGTCAGCGAAGATAAACTCTCGGCAAAGGCAGCGCATGGGTGATCTTGCAGAGACGGGTAAATACCTTCCGTGTTGTACCAGGCCCTCGGGGAAGTCAACTCAGGTATTTTCCCACGATCGGTACTCTTCTTCCGGCTCCGAACGCCTTAGGTGAAACCCGGATGATGGGGCAAAACTGATTGCGCTTATATTCGTTGGTATTGACCAGCCTGAGGATGCGGTGCACCAAGGCAGGGTCATGACCCTGGGCGATGATCTCCTGAGGCCCCTGCCGGTGTTCAATATACTGGTACAGTATCGGATCCAAAACCGTATAGTCCGGCAGGCTATCGCTGTCTTTTTGACCGGGCCGCAGTTCAGCGGAGGGTGCCTTGGTCAGGATCGCTTCAGGAATGATTTCCCGGTTCCGGTTAATGTACCGCGCCAGCGCATACACCTGGGTCTTATAAATATCCCCCAGCACGCTGAGGCCACCTGCCATATCACCGTATAGGGTACCATAACCGGTAGCTAATTCACTTTTGTTGGAGGTATTCACCAGGATATGGCCGAATTTGTTGGCCAGGGCCATTAAGAGATTGCCCCGGCTGCGGGCCTGGATATTTTCCTCTGCCAACCCAAAAGGGAGGTTGCCGAAGTGGGGAGCCAACGTGTGGAGGAACGCATCGTAAATTTCTTTGATGGGCAGGACCTCACACGGGGTGCCCAGGCGTGCAGACAGATCGCGGGCGTCCGCTACCGAATGATCGCTGGAAAAAGCGGAGGGCATCAGCACAGCGTGCACGTGATCCGGTCCCAGGGCCGTAGCGGCCAGACAAAGGGCTACCGCGCTGTCAATGCCTCCCGAAGAGCCCAGGATCGCCGTAGAGAACTGCATTTTGTCAAAATAATCGCGGATGCCCAGTACCACAGCGTCATGGATTCGCGCGATATGGCGGTCGGCGTCAAATGGAAGCCGCGCATTCTGGCTGCGGGTGAGTGCGGGCATATTGCCGGTCGCCGGATGCAGCGGCGCCTGGGAAGACTCTTGCTCCTCGGCGGTTTTCTCCCTCGACATGGGGGCGGATTGAAGCGATTCGAGGGTACAGCCATCCAGCGCCTCGGCAAACTCCGGCAGTTGCCGGATCACCGTGCCTTCGCCATCCATGATCAGGGAACCTCCTTCAAAGATCATTTCCGTCTGGGCTCCGACCGCATTGCAGTAAAACATCGGAAGCCGGTATTTTTTCACATTGGCCCGGATCACCGCCAGGCGCTTTTCCCTTTGGTCATAGTCGAACGGAGAAGCCGACAGATTGATCATCACATCGGGCTGCTGCGCCATCAGTTCATCCATCGGACAGATCCGGTAGAGCGGATCATCGCCCAGATTCCAGATGTCCTCGCAAATGGTGACCGCCAGTTTTTTTCCTTTAAACGGGATGACTTCCCAGTGGAAGGCTGGCTCAAAATACCGGTATTCGTCGAAAATGTCATAGGTGGGCAAACAACTCTTGTGCACGGTGGCACGGATTTCCCCTTCGAACAAGAGCCAGGCGGCATTAAATAAATCCTTCCCTTCCGGGGTGGGATTGCGGCAGGGAGCACCCACCAGCAGGCCGATATCTGCGCTGTAGGGTTTCAGCCGCTCCAGCCCCTGTTCCCCCTGGAGGATGAAGTCTTCGAACTCCAGGAAGTCCCTGGGGGGGTAACCACAGAGGCATAATTCGGAAAAGACCACCAGGTCTGCCTGCTGCTTTTTGGCCTCTTCGATGCCGGTGATGATCTTCTGCAGGTTGCCTTCGAAGTCCCCGATCAAGTAATTTTGCTGAGCTAATATGATTTTCATGTCAAATGGCTGCGGGCACAAAGGTAGTGCAGCCCCGAGAATAACTCCAAAAAGGATAGAAAACGCTAATTTCACGCGTCTATGAAATACGTACTTGTCCGATGCCGCCTGGGGATGCTCCTCATTGTGCTGGCCTGTATGGCCGGCTGCCGGAGCGGGAACCGCAAGCCTCCCGACGTCAGCGGCATTCCCATGCAGGTGCATATCGATCGTTTCGACAGGGAATTTATGGCCTTGGATAGCATGCATGTATCAGCCGGTCTTTCCGATCTCTACGCCCGGTACCGGACATTCCTTCCCGTTTACCTGGAACATATTTTGAACTTTGGGCCGTATGAAGATACCAGCCAACTGCAGGCCGCAGAGATCCGGAACTTTATTACAGCCCGCGACATCCGCCAGCTCCAGGACACGGTGAATGCGCATTTTCCCAATATGGATGACGTGGCCGCACAGCTTCGCCAGGGGTTCCGCTACATCAAATACTATTTTCCCCAGTTCCGGCCCCCCCGGGTTGTTACCTTTATTTCGGGGCTGGCCAATTATGGGGCCATTACGGCTGACTCGGTGCTCGGCATCGGTTTGGACATGTTCCTGGGCCCGGAATTTGCCCCCTACGGGCAGGTGGCGGATCCCTATCCTGGTTACATGCTCTATCAGTTTACCAAGCCCTATATTGCGGCGGATTGTTTTAAAGTGATCCAGCAGGAAATGTTTCCGATGCCGGCAGGAGGTACTTTGCTGGATCAAATGATCGCCCGGGGCAAGCAGCTCTACTTCCTGGATCGGGTCATGCCGGACACGCCCGATAGCCTGAAGGCCGGCTTTACCGGAACGCAGCTAAGCTGGTGCCAAGACAATGCCCAGGCTATTTGGCAATATTTTATACAAGGTAACTTGTTGTATATACATGATATGCAGCGTATTATGCACTATATAGGTCCGGGCCCCGGCACGCAGGGCATGCCCGCTCCGGCGCCGGGAGACATTGGAAGCTGGGTAGGGTGGCAGATCGTGCGCAAATACATGGAGGAGCACCCCGAAACCACTCTGGAGATGTTGATGTCCCTGCGGGACAGCCAGGCTTTATTATCTGAATCCCGTTACCGACCTCATTGATGCCGTCTAATTTTCCTGTACCTTTGTAGGTTAAAGTACCTTCGTGCAAAAGCCATTAGTAAAAAGACTGTTTAATTTCTCCTTGCTCAAGAGGGTCTTCAGCTATGCGGCACCCTATAAAAGGCAATTTTTCATCAGTGTGGCACTGGCCATCCTGCTGGCTGTGGTGGCGCCGGCGCGACCCTATCTCATTCAGCTCACCGTAGATGACTACATTACTCACGGTCTTTTGCGGATGGTGATTTATATTACGGTGATCCAGGTCGTGTTGCTGCTGGTGGAGTCTTATATGCGCTTCAGTTTTTCTTATCTGACCAGCTGGCTCGGACAGGCAGTGATCAAAGACATGCGGGCAGGCGTTTTCCGCAAGATCATTTATCAGAACCTGCGCTTCTTTGACCGTACGCCCATCGGGACGCTGACGACCCGTACAATCAACGATATCGAGGCCATCAACGAGATATTTTCCCAGGGGTTGATTTCCATCATTGCAGACCTGCTGATGATCGCCACCACCTTATGCGTGATGCTGGTTACCGATTGGCGGCTCACCTTGATCAGCTTGTCGGTTTTTCCGGTATTGATCGTGGCGACCTATATTTTTAAGGAAAGCGTCAATCGTTCATTTTTCCGGGTGCGTAATGCCATTGCCAGCCTTAATGCATTCGTGCAGGAGCATATTACCGGGATGTTTGTTGTACAGGCGTTTTCGGCCGAAGAACAGGAGAAAAAGAAGTTTACCCGGATCAACCATGACCTGCGCAAAGCCAATATTGATGCGATTTTCGCCTATTCCGTATTCTATCCTGTGGTGGAAATTATCTCGGCGCTCGCCATAGGGCTTTTAGTGTGGTATGGCTCTTCCCAGGTGCTGCACTACCGGGGATCATTTGGGGTGATCATCGGTTTTGTGCTCTATATTAATATGTTGTTCCGCCCTTTGCGGAATCTGGCCGACAAGTTTAATACCCTGCAGATGGGTATGGTGGCCTCTGAAAGGGTCTTTAAAGTCCTGGACAGTGCAGACTATATGCCGGACAACGGCACCTATGTCCCGGCCTCGGTCGCCGGTGCCCTGCATTTTGACCGGGTGTGGTTTGCCTATAAGGACGAACATTATGTGCTGAAAGACATCTCCTTCGAGGTTAAAGCGGGAGAAACCCTGGCCATTGTGGGCCATACCGGATCGGGCAAGACTACCCTGATCAGTATTTTGAACCGGCTCTACGAAGTCAACCGGGGACGGATTTTACTGGACGGGATAGACATCCGGGACTATCCGTTGAAAGTGCTCCGGAGCCATATCGGAGTGGTGCTCCAGGATGTGTTTTTGTTTTCGGGGTCCGTGATGGAAAACATTACCCTGCGAAATCCGGCAATTACCCGTGCTCAAGTGGAGGAAGCGGCAGCGATGATCGGCCTGCATGATTTTATCATGCGTTTGCCGGGGGGATATGATTTTAATGTCATGGAAAGAGGAGGGATGCTTTCCCTGGGACAGCGGCAATTGATTTCCTTCATCCGGGCTTTGCTCTACAATCCGTCGATCCTGGTGCTGGACGAAGCCACTTCTTCAGTCGATACGGAGTCCGAACAGCTCATCCAACAGGCGACCGATAAGTTGATTCATAACCGTACCGCAATTGTGATTGCCCATCGCCTGTCCACCATCAGTCAGGCGAATCAGATTCTTGTCATGGACAGAGGAGAAATCCGGGAATCGGGAACTCACCAGGAGCTTCTGGCCCGCGGAGGGTTTTATTCCAGGCTGTACCACATGCAGTTTAAAAAAGAAATAGAAAAGGTATAAATCATAGATATATTGATTATCAAGATATACCAGACGTTATTGTGAGTTTAATTAAAATAACAGATCCTTGCTTGTTCAGGACCGGATAAACCAATTCCTCAGGATATTGCTGTATCCATTTTCGATTTTGTACGGGGTGATCACCTGGATCAGGAACCGGCTTTATGACAAAGGGATACTGACAGAGATTGAGTTTGATATTCCGACCATCGCGGTAGGAAACCTCTCGGTCGGAGGCACCGGTAAAACGCCCCATGTCGAATATTTGATTTCCCTGCTCCAGGAACATTTTTTTGTGGCCACCCTGAGCCGGGGGTATAACCGCAATACCAAAGGATACCTTTTTGCAGGAGAAGGGGTTACCGCCCTGACATTGGGGGATGAACCGATGCTGTTTTATACCCGGTTCCCCGACATCGCGGTTTCCGTGGGGGAAAGGAGGGCCCTGGCGCTGCCCCAGTTGCTGATGGATGCACCCGATACCGAGGTGGTTTTGCTTGATGATGCATTTCAACACCGGTCGGTGAAGCCAGGGCTCAACATCATGATCTCCGAATATCAGCGCTTGTTTACCCGGGATCATATTGTGCCGTTCGGGCGGCTGCGGGAGAGCCGCCAGGGATACCGGAGAGCAGATTGCCTGATCGTATCAAAATGTCCTAAAGACATGGGCGTGGCGGAAAAAGAGGCTTTGACCAGAGAAATTGCGCCCCAGCCCGGTCAGCGGTTGTTTTTTTCCGCCATGAGGTATGGGCGGTGCTACGATTTTCTGACGGGCGAACCGGAGCACCTTTTGCCCCACACGGGCATTGTCGTAGCTTGTGGCATCGCCGATCCACGCCCTTTGACTGATTACCTGCTTACACGGACCGAAGAAGTAAAGCTGCTGCGTTTTCCGGATCATCATTATTTTACAGGCGATGACCTCGAAAAAATGGAAGACGGATTGCGTCAGCTGCGTTCCGATTACAAGATGATCATTACCACAGAAAAAGATGCGGTGCGCCTGAGGCTTCTCCGCGACCGAATCAAGGCCATGCGGCTGCCTATCTATGTACTCCCCATGCGGGTTGTTTTTCTCTTCTCGGAAGGAGAGGCGTTCGACCGCTACGTGATGGATTATGTGTATGATGCCAGGGCAGCGCAGTATAAGTAAATATCTGAAAAAGAAAAAATGAGTCGATCCACAAAAAACAATACTCCAAAAAGAAAAACCCGCAAAAGCGGGCCTGCCCGGAAATCCTCTGGCGGCGCAAAGACCTATACCGGCGTGGTAGATATCACGCGTTCGGGAATGGCCTTCGTAGTAGTGGACACCTTGGATATGGACGTCCGGGTCAACCCGACGAACCTGCACTCTGCTCTGGATGGAGATGAAGTACAGGTGCGCATTATTAGTCGTTCCCGGGATACCGGCCGCCAAGAAGGGGAGGTCATCAAAGTGCTTCGGCGCCGCCATACCTCTTTTTCAGGGACCATCGAAATGAGCAAGAATTTTGCCTTTCTGAAAACCGGAAACGAATCCCTGCCCGATGTGTTTATCTCCCTGTCTAACCTGGGTAATGCCACCCAGGGGGATAAGGCGGTGGTTGAGGTTACCGATTGGGGCGATGCGTCGCGCAACCCCTCGGGACGTGTCACCGTAGTGTTGGATAAGCACAATCGGAATGACACCGCCATGAAGGAAATCCTCGTGGACCATGATTTTCCGTTGAGCTTTCCGGAGGGCGTGCTGCAACAGGCCGAGGCTTTACCGGATCAACCCGATCCCGAAGAGTATCGGTCGAGAAGGGATTTCAGGGACGTATTTACGGTGACCATTGACCCGGTGGATGCCAAAGACTTTGACGACGCCATCTCCATAGCGCGTTTGTCGGGGGGGCATTATCAGATCGGCGTGCATATCGCCGATGTCAGTCATTATTTGCAGCCGGGAACCGCATTGGATGAGGAAGCATACCAACGAGGGACTTCCGTGTATTTGACCGACCGGGTGCTGCCGATGTTGCCAGAGCGAATTTCCAATGAGCTTTGCTCCTTACGGCCCCATGAAGATAAGCTGACCTTTTCAGCAGTATTTGAACTGACCGCTGCGGGAATCGTCAAAGACATATGGATCGGGAGGACGGTGATCCATTCGAACCACCGCTTTACTTACGAGGAAGTGCAGGACATTATCGAACAGGGCAAGGGACTGCATGCTCCTGATATCCTGGTGCTTAATTCCATTGCGCAACAGATGCGCAAAAGGCGGATCGATCAGGGGGCCATTAATTTCAGTTCGCAGGAAATCCGGTTTAAGTTGGATGAAAATGCGGCGCCTATCGGGGTAGAACTGAAGGAAAGCAAGGAAGCCCACCAACTGATTGAGGAGATGATGCTGCTGGCCAATAAATCGGTCGCGGAATATGCCTCCAGGATCCAGGTCACCGGGAAAGCCCTTCCGTTTCCTTACCGGATACACGACGTGCCGGATGAGGAGAAACTCAAGCTGTTCGTGGCCTTTGCGGCAAAATTTGGATATAAATTCGATATATCGTCTCCTTCCGGTATTGCACATTCCTTTAACGAGATGTTGCAGCGTGTCAAAGGCAGGCCCGAGCAGTTGGTATTGGAGCAGTTGGGAATCCGCACCATGTCCAAGGCCATCTATACCACGGAAAATATCGGTCATTACGGACTGGGATTTTCCCAGTACTGCCATTTTACTTCTCCGATCCGCCGTTATCCGGATGTGATGGTCCACCGGATCATTGCCGAGTGCCTGGCCGGTCATCCCGTTATAGATAAGCAACTGGAAGCTAAATGCCGGCACTGCTCGGAAAGAGAGCGTAAGGCCATGGAAGCCGAGCGGGCTGCAAACAAATATAAACAGGTCGAATACATGCAGCAGTTTATCGGCGAGGAGTTCGATGCGGTGATCAGCGGAGTGGCCCGCTTCGGATTTTGGGCGGAGACCTTGGATGCCAAATGTGAAGGAATGGTGAGCGTGACCAGCCTTTCGGATCTCGGGGAGTTTACCTACAATGATACCGAGTATGCCCTGGTGTCTGCCAACGGCCAATACCGCTTTCGTATGGGAGACACCGTAAGGATACAGGTGGCAGCCGCCAACCTGGAAAAGCGCCAGCTCGATTATGTCCTAGTGACGGATCCGGTACACACTCCGGGGAAGAAAGACGCCCCGAAACACAAAAGAAAAAGAGAAAAGAAAGACCGTTAATTTTACATAAGGTATATTTCCTATATTCCTTATTGTCAGTATATTAAATAATTTTTCCTACCCGGGTGATGGTCCTCAAAACCGCTCTTGTCTTTGGTCTCCTCCGAGGTGGCCACGCTCCGCGAAGGAAGTTGGATTGTTCGGGCGGTTTTTTATGCCGCTGAAAAAAGCCTATACTTGCCTCCGTTAAACGATCCTATGACCTATGCATCCATTTAGCGCATTAGCCGAACAGTTTGCCCGCCGGTTTGAACATCGGATTTTTCCCGAGGTCCCGGCCAATTTGTACGATCCGGCTCATTATATTCTTGGTCTGGGAGGC
>Ga0164242_10000063_pt1 | contig 122716 bp, 117 predicted proteins | sample OricomgcompostMG_FD_108783 | JGI IMG/M metagenome (GOLD analysis project Ga0164242, IMG submission 108783) | Miracle-Growth compost microbial communities from Emeryville, California, USA - Original compost - Miracle growth compost (MG) ...
GAGCGGGCCGACGTCGACTACCTCTACCGGCAGTTCGTGCACGAGATCACCGTCGGCATCGGCCGCACCGACAGCAAGGCAGGCATCATCAAGGTCGGCGTCAGCCGCGGCTTCAAGATGAAGGAACTGGACCTGCGCATCTACCGGGCCGCCGCCCGGGCCGCGCTGGAGACCGGCGTCCCGATCTTCACCCACCTCGCCGTGGACGCCGAGCCCGCGATCGAGATCTTCCGCGAGGAGGGACTCCCGCTCGACCGGGTCCTGTTCGGGCACGCCGACGACGGCATCAGCCAGGGCAAGGTCCGCGACCGCTGGATCGCCGAGCAGGGCGGCCGGATCGGCTTCGACACCTTCGGCTACGACCTGGAGCTGCCCGACCCGCCGTTCTGGGGCCGCCCCCGGAAGGAACGCCTCGAGCACTTCCTCGGCTACCTCCGCGACGGCCTGGTCGACAGCGTCCTGGCCTCCGCGACGCCAACTGCAGCCCGCTCGGCTGGCCCGGCGTCAAGGGCCACACCGTCAACTACCTCTTCGAGGTGCTCCTCCCCGCGCTGCGCGAGAACGGCGTCGACGACGCCGTGATCGAGCGCGTCTTCGTCGAGCTCCCCGCCGCCTTCCTCACCCTCCAGCCGAAGAACTGAACACCGGAAGAACCGAGAACCAGTATGGACATCACCAACCTCGACATCGCCGTCGTGGGCGCGGGCTACGCCGGAGCGGCCGCCGCCAAGGCACTCAGCAACCTCGGTGCGAAGGTCACCGTCTACGAGCAGGCCTCGGCGATCCGCGAGGTCGGCGCCGGCATCGGCCTGCGCCCCTCCTCGATGGACCAGTTCAACCGGCGCGGCAGCGGCGAGGCGATCAAGGCCGTCAGCTCCCCGAGCGACGCCTTCGAGATCCTCACGGCCGACTGCCGGCGCATCGCCATCGAGGAGTGGCCGGAGAAGGAGGCGTACGGCGAGACGACCCGCTTCATCCACCGCGGCGACTTCATCGAGGCACTCGTCGGCGTCCTGCCCGAGGGCATGGTCAAGCTCGGCCACCGGCTGGACCGCATCGTCGACGAAGGCCCCCGCGCGACGCTGCACTTCTCCAACGGCACGACCGCCACCGCCGACCTGGTGATCGGCGCCGACGGCATCAAGTCGGTGGTGCGCGAGCAGCTGTTCAGCGACCGGCAGCCGGTCTTCGCCGGCGAGCACGCCTACCGCGCGGTCATCGACGCCGCCGGCACCTACGGCATGGTCGCCGACGGCAACCTGCGCATGTACATCGGCCGCGGCACCAAGGTCTACCTCCTCCCGCTGCTCCACCGCGGCCAGGTCTCCTTCGACATCACCGCGCTCAACCCCGACAGCACCTGGGCGCCGACGGTGACCAAGGAGGACGTCCTGCGGACGGTCGAGGGCTTCGACGAGCGCATCGTGGAGATGACCCGCAACCTCGACATGGACACCGTCAACGTCCGCGCCGTCTACGACATCGACCCGGTCGAGCGGTGGCACTCCGACGCCGTCGTCCTCATCGGCGACGCCGCGCACGCCATGTGCCACCACCAGGGCCAGGGCGCCAACTCCGCGATCCTCGACTCCGGCGCGCTGGCCGACGCGCTCGTCGCGGCCGGCTCCGTGCCCGAGGCGCTGGCGGCCTTCCAGGCGGCCCGCAAGCCCGTCACGGACGAGCTGCAGCGGATCTCCCGCAACGGCTGGACCGACGACGAAGTCAACGACGTCTTCCCCGGCCAGAAGCCGGGCCAGATCGGCGCCACCACGCTGGAGGTCTGAGCCATGCCGCTGCACCCCGAGATCGCCAAGGCCCTGGCGACCCTGCCCGCGCCCCCCGCGGAGCTGGACCCGGTCGCGATGCGCGCCTTCGACGAGGCCCACCTGCCGCCGGTGACGGTGGAGATCGCGTCGGTGGAGGACACCCGGATCGCCGGCGTCCCGGTCCGGATCTACACCCCGGACGGCGCCACCGAGACGCTCGTCTACTTCCACGGCGGCGCCTTCTTCCTCGGCAGCCTCGCCACCCACGACCACGTCGCCCGGGCCCTGGCGGCCGAGACCGGCCGCCGCGTCGTCTCGGTCGGCTACCGGCTCGCCCCCGAGAACCCCTTCCCGGCCGGGCTCGAGGACTGCTACGCCGTCGTCAAGGAGACCGGTGCCGAGTCGCCGGTCGCCGTCGCCGGCGACTCCTCCGGCGGGACGTACGCGGCGGCCGTCGCCGGCCTGGCGCACGACGACGGCCTCCAGGTGATCAGCCGTCAGGTGCTCTTCTACCCCTCGCTCGACCTCGACTTCGACGTCGAGCGCTACGCCTCGCTGCGCGAGAACGCGGTCGGCTACGGCCTGGAGACCGCGGGACTGAAGCCCTTCAACGCCTTCTATCTCGACTCCGGCGCCGACCCGGCAGACCCGCGGGTCTCCCCGATCAAGCGCGCGGACCTCACCGGCCTGCCGCCGGCGCTCATCGTCACCGCCGAGTTCGACCCGCTGCGCGACGAGGCCGAGCTCTACGGCGAGCGCCTGCGGGAGGCCGGCGTCGAGGTGACGGTCAGCCGGTACGAAGGCGCCGGCCACGGCTTCGTGCAGCACTTCTCCTGGATCCCGGAGTACCACCGGGCCTTCACCGAGACCGCGGAGTTCCTCGCATGACGCGGGTCCTCCCGATCGCCGCCCCCTGGGGCCGGTTCGCGCTGTTCTCCTACCTTCTCGACACCCCCGAGCCGGCGCTGGTGGACACCGGCGTGACCGCCTCGGCGGCCAACGTGCCCGCCGAACTCGCGAAACTGGGCCGGCGGATCGAGGACGTGAAGTGGATCCTGCTGACGCACGGTCACATCGACCACGTCGGCGGCGCCCACGCCCTGTGGGAGGCGACCGGCCGCCGGGCCAAGGTCGTCATCTCCGCCACCGACGCCCACTTCCTGCGCTCCCGCCAGGCACACGTCGAGGAGGCCCTCGCGCTGCGCGGCGCCTACGTCGACGCCGCCGCGCTGCGCGCCGGGAAGTCCGCCGAGGTGCGGGATGCGATCTCGGGGGAGATGGAGCCCTCCGTGACGGTGCAGGACGGCGACGTTCTCGACCTCGGCGGCGTCGCGGTCCGCGTCGTCGCCGTCCCCGGCCACACGCCGGGCGCGGTCGCGTACGTGGCGGAGGGGCCGGCCGGCGAGGCCGAGCACGTCTTCCTCGGCGACGCCGCCCAGTGCTACGGCGCCGCCAGCGGCTTCCCCGGCTACGAGGACCCCGACGCCTACCGAGCCTCGCTCGAGCGGGTCGCCGCCCTGCGCCCGCGGCACCTCTACCTCGGCCACCCCTACCGCCGCGCGGACGGGACGCCCTTCCCCGTCGCCCTCGACGCCGACGGCGCCCGCGAGGCGCTGGCGGCGAGCCTCGACCGCGAGGCGCAGGTGCGGGCCGCGGTGACGCGCCTGAAGCCGGCCGAATCGGCCTCGCCCTACTCGCCCTTCGAGGCGATCGCGACCGAGCTCGGCTACCAGGGCGACCCCGCGCTCGAACCCTCACCGTTCTTCACGACCCTCCACGGCTACCTCAAGGAGCAGCCCTGATGCGTGAGACCACCCGGCAGACCGTCAGCGCCGGCGCCCGGAAGATCGCCGTGCTCAAGGACCTGGCCGTCCCGATGCGCGACGGCGTCCGGCTCGCCGCCGACGCCTACACCGACTCGCCCGACACGCCCCGCCCGGCGCTGGTCGCCCTGTCGCCCTACGGCAAGGAACTGCAGGCGCTCGCGCTCACCATGCCCCCGCAGAGGCGGCCCAGCCCCATGTGGGACGGCTGCATCGAGGCGGGCGACATCGCCCGCGTCGTCGACAACGGCTACGTCCACGTGATCGGCGACCTGCGCGGCTCCGGCCACTCCGAGGGCGAGCACATCGGCAACTACAACGCCGGCGGCGTGCCGCTCGGCCAGGACGCCTACGACTTCATCGAGTGGGTCGCCGCCCAGCCCTGGTGCGACGGCAACGTCGGCATGATCGGCATCTCCTACTTCGGCTCGATGCAGATCCTCGCCGCCGCCGAGCGGCCCCCGTCCCTCAAGGCGATCTTCGTCTCGGGCGGCCACTACGACTTCTACGAGACCACCTACCACGGCGGCGTGATGTGGCTGATGCCGCGCGCCGCGCGCGAGGGCCGCGGCGGCGACTCCGGCTGGGCCTTCACCGACCGGGTGAAGTCGCGGATGCTCGAGACGTACACCGCCGAGGAGATCGAGGCCAAGGTCGCCGAACGGCTGGCCGACCCCGACGTCCAGGCGTGGCCGAACCTCTTCCACACCCTGCACTACCCGACGCACCACGAGGCCTGGTTCGACATCGTGATGAACGACGTCGACGGCGAATGGTACGAGGAGCGGAACCCGGTCAACCTCGCCGCCAACATCGACATCCCGGTCTGGCTGCAGATCGACCAGGGCCGGGGCTGGACGCTGGACGGCACCATCGAGTGCTTCAACCGGATCCCGGCCGCGCACAAGAAGCTGACCATCGGCCCCTACCCGCCGATGCAGTCGCGCCCCTTCGTCGAGGAACACGACAAGATGTTCCGCTGGTACGACAAGTGGATCAAGGGCATCGACAACGGGGTCGACGAGGAGCCGGCCGTCTCCGTCTTCGTCGAGGGCACCCGCGCCTACGTCGAGGGCGACGCCTTCCCGCCCCGGCCGGTCGAGTACCGCGAGCTCTTTCTCCGCCCGCGGCGCAAGCTGAGCTTCGAGCCCGAGCCGATGGGCCCCGAGCACGCGGCGCCCGACGGCTTCTTCCAGGCGCCGCTGACGGTCACCGACAAGGTCGAGATCCTGTCCTGGTCGACCGAGGCCTTCGAGGAACCGGTGACCCTGATGGGCACCGGCGCGTTCCACCTCTTCGCCGCCATCGACCAGGACGACACCAACTGGATCATGCGGATGTGGGACCTCGCGCCCTCGGGCAAGAAGCAGCTCCTGACCACCGCGTACCTCAAGGCCTCCATGCGTGAGCTCGACGAGGCGGAGTCGGCCCCCGGCAGCCCCGTGCACCCGCACACACGCAAGGTCCCGGTGACGCCGGGTCAGGTCGAGGAGTACGTGCTCCGGGTCTACCCGATGGCGGCCACGATCCTGCCGGGCCACAAGGTCGTCGTCGAGCTCTCCTGCGACGAGCCGATGGCCGACGAGCACAACGCGCTGCTCCCGCCCGACGCGTTCCACGTCCCCGTGGGCCGCCCGGTCCAGCACACCGTCTACCGCGACGCCGCCCACCCGTCCCGTCTCGTGCTGCCCTTCGTCGCGGGAGGCTGACGGCGCTCGCCGGCGCTCGCCCCCCGCCGTCGCGAACTCGCAGGTGGGTGATGCCGGAGGGGTGCGCTGGGATGCGCACCCCACCGCTCGCGATACTGGGATCATGCGCATCGACTTCGATCCCGAGTCCACGCGGCCGCAGGACGTGTATCGGCTGCTGACGTCCATCGTTGTGCCGCGGCCGATCGCGTGGGTGTCCACGCTTTCGCACGAGGGCGTGCCGAATCTCGCACCGCACAGCTTCTACACCGTGGCCAGCTCGGCGCCGCCGATCGTGCAGTTCACGTCGGTGGGGCACAAGGACACGCTGCGCAACGCCCTGGCGACGGGCGAGTTCGTGGTGAACCTCGCGGGGGAGGAGCAGTTCGCGGCGGTGAACGACACCGGCACGAACTTCCCGCCGGAGGTGGGGGAGTTCGAGGCCGTCGGGGTCGAGCCCGAGCCGTCCGCGGTGGTGAAGCCGCCGCGGGTGGCCGGGGCGCCGGCCGCGCTGGAGTGCGTGCTCCATTCGACCGTGGGCTTCGGCGACTCGACCGTGGTCTTCGGTCGGGTGGTGCACATCGCGGTGGATGAGGAGACCATGGTCGACGGCCTGCCGGACATCCGCCGGCTGCGCCCGCTCTCCCGCCTGGGCCGCAACGAGTGGGGCACGGTAGGAGAACTGCTCGACCAGTCGCGCATCAGCTACGAGCAGTGGCAGGACGGCCGCCGCACCGGCCGGGAGCGGTCCGTGTGACCGGTGATGTTCGACCTCCAGGCCGAGCAGTACGCGCCGGATCCGGACGCCGAGCAGGCGCGGTGGCTGGCCGGCCGCCGTCGTCGGGCGGCGCCGGCCGTCAGCGACGGCCCGGCCGGTCGTGCACCCAGGACGTCAGCCGGTCACCCACCGAGCGGTGGGCACGCTCCAGGCGGCTGGTGACGATGCCCAGCGGGACACCGGTGATCTCGGCTATCTCCGGTCCGCTGAACCCCTCCACGTCAGCGAGGTACACCGTGATCCTGGTCCGCGGGGAGAGCGAGCCGAGCAGGGAGGCGATCAGTTCGCCGGGCCCCTCCGCCGAGGCGTCGCCGCCCGCGCTGCGCGGCGCGGGTAGAGGAGGTGCGGAGCCGGTGGGCTGGGCGGCGGTGGGGTGGGCGGCGGTGGCCTCGTCCGAGCGCTCGGCGGCCGGAAAGCGTTCGGCGCCGCCGTTGTCGAACCACAGGCCGACCAGCGACCGGAACAGGCGCAGCCGCACCTCGGCCAGGCTCGGGGCGCCGGCGCCGCGGGTGCCGTCGGCGTGAGTTCTGGCAGCGGCCCGCTCGCCGCCGGCCGCGCGCTCGCCGCCGGACCCCGGCGCGGGGCGCTGGGGAAACTCGGGGAGCCAGGGGAACGCGGGCAGGACGCCGGCGTAGGCGGCCCGGACCAGTTCGTCGGCGGCGGCAGGGTCGCCGACCAGGTGGTGGGCCGCGGCGGAAAGGTGGTCGAGGAGGGTGGCCAGGGTCTCGACGTCCACCCGTTCGTCGTGAACCGCCGTCTCGATGCCGTCTCGGGCGGGCTCGGACACGCCTTCGCCTCCTCGGGACGCAGCTGCGGAGTGCGCGGCGGCTCCTACGGGCACCGCGAGCGCTACGGGCAGAACAGTGCCGAACCTGGTGCTGGACATGTCGCCCCCTCCCTTGCTGTGATCGATCAAATGGTCGCGCATGCGGGGGTGTGATGTCCAACACACGGCGCGGATGGTGTCCATAGCCAGTGCCTCTGGACGCAGGCCACGTGCTTGCGCCGGCCACTCGCCCCCGCGAGGTTCACCTACACGTGCGCGACACGCGGATTCGTGGCGCTTGACGCGTGAGTCGGCAGGGTCCAGCAGTGCCGACTGGACCGCCCGGGCCGATCCGCACCGCGCGCGCGGCGTGTCGCACCACTCTGCTTCTTGACAGCGGCCGGAGGCGGTGGATTACTGAGCCGCGCTCGTTGTGCATACCGAATGTCCGGTCGGCCGCTGGGAGGGTGCCCGCGTGGAAGGTCCGGCGATCAGCGGCGGGGAAAGCCCGGTGGTCACTCACCCGGCCGCCCGCATGTTCGAGGCGGACGCTGCCTCCCGCGCCCTCGGCATCCGGCTGCTGGAGGCCGGCGACGGCTGCGCGCTCCTCACCATGACCGTCACCCCCGCCATGGTCAACGGCCACGGCATCGCGCACGGCGGCTACCTCTTCCTGTTCGCCGACACCGCCTTCGCCTGCGCCTGCAACGCCGAGGGGCCGGTGACCCTCGCCGCCGGGGCGGAGATCGAGTTCATCGCCCCGGTCCGCGCCGGCGAGCTGCTCCGCGCGCAGGCCGAGCGGCGCTCGCGCTGGGGGCGCAACGGCATCTACGACGTGCGCGTCACCCGCGCCGAGGACGGACAGGTGGTCGCGGAGTTCCGCGGCCGCAGCCGGGAGGTGGCCCGATGACCGCGCCGAACGCCCAACCGCCCGCGCCGGAGCCCCAGCCCGCAGCCGGCGCCCACCCCGCGGGCGCGCCTCGCACCGCCTCCCCCCGCCGCCTCGGCTCGCCTCCGCCGCCCGCGCTGCTGGATGCCGCCGAGCGCTGGAGCGCCGACGAACTGCGCGCCCACCAGCTGGAGCGGCTGCGTACCACCCTGCGCCGCGTCCACGACCACGTTCCCGCCTACCGCGAGAAGTTCGAGGCCGCCGGCGTCCACCCGGACGACCTGTGCGACCTCTCCGACCTCGCCCGCTTCCCCTTCACCAGCAAGGCGGACCTGCGCGCCGCCTACCCCTTCGGCCTGCTCGCCGTCCCGCGCGAGCGGCTCGCCCGGCTGCACGCCTCCAGCGGCTCCACCGGCACCCCGACCGTCGTCGGCTACACCGCGCGCGACATCGACGTGTGGGCCGGTGCGGTCGCCCGCAGCCTGCGCGCGGCCGGCGCCCGCCCCGGCGACCTGGTCCACAACGCCTACGGCTACGGCCTGTTCACCGGCGGCCTGGGCGCCCACTACGGCGCCGAGCGGGCCGGCTGCACGGTCGTCCCCGCCTCCGGCGGCATGACGGCCCGTCAGGTGCAGCTGATCCGCGACTTCCGCCCGGACGTCATCACCGTCACCCCCACCTACATGCTCACGCTGCTCGACGAGTTCGAGCGCCAGGGGCTGGATCCTCGCGACTGCTCGCTGCGCATCGGCGTCTTCGGCGCCGAGCCGTGGACCGAGCAGATGCGCCGCGAGCTGGAGGAACGCCTCGGCCTGCACGCCCTCGACATCTACGGCCTCTCCGAGCTGATGGGCCCCGGCGTGGCGCAGGAGTGCGTGGAGACCAAGGACGGCCTGCACATCTGGGCCGACCTCTTCTACCCGGAGGTCATCGACCCGGTCACCGAGCAGGTCCTGCCGGAGGGGCAGGAGGGCGAGTTGGTGCTCACCTCGCTGCAGCGCGAGGCGATGCCGCTGGTCCGCTACCGCACGCGCGACCTCACCGCGCTGCTTCCCGGCACCGCTCGGCCGGCGTTCCCGCGCATGCGCCGGATCACCGGACGCAGCGACGACATGATCATCCTGCGCGGGGTGAACGTCTTCCCCACCCAGATCGAGGAGATCGTGCTGCGCACCTCCGGCGTCGCCCCGCACTTCCAGCTCCACCTCACCCGCCCGCAGCGGCTGGACGAGCTGGCGGTGCGCGTCGAGTCGCGCCCCGGCGCGGGGCCCGAGCAGCGCGCGGCCGCCGCCGAGGTGATCGCGCGCGGGGTGAAGGACGCGATCGGGGTGAGCGTCTCGGTCGAGGTCGTCCCGCCGGACACCATCGAGCGCTCGGTCGGCAAGTTCCGCCGCGTGGTCGACGACCGCCGGCCGGTCGCCCCGAAGGCGGGCGAGGAGAGCCGCCGCTGAAGGGACGCGGGGCAGTCACACCTGCGGCTCCGCCGCGCGGCGCCACCGGCAGGGCACCTGCCCGCACCCGCCCGACCGCAGTCGCCGCTGCCCGCTGGGCGCAATCTCCGCGCGGGGCGCGGGGCGCGGGGCGCGGGCGCGGGCGCGGGGTGTAGGCGTGCCCCTCGCTACCCCGCTACCGCCGAGCCTCCGCGCGCACCGCGCGCACCGTGGACCCGCCCCAGATCGCGAAGCCGACCAGCGCCAATCCGGCGGCCAGCAGCGTCACGCCGGTCCAGCCCGCCGTCTCGTCGACCACGCCCGCGACCGCAGAGGCGGCCGCGCCGCCGATGAAGACGGTGGTCATGTAGACCGTGTTGATCCGTGCCCGGGCGTCGGCGCGCAGCCCGTAGATCTCCCGCTGGCTGAGCACCTGGTGGCTCTGCACCGCCAGGTCGAGCAGCACGCCGGCGACGGCGAGCAGCAGTACGCTGCCCGCGCCGAGGTCCGCCAGCAGCAGGGAGACGACCGCGAGCACCAGCGCGACCCCGCTGCCGGCGCGCCCCAGTCCGCGGTCGCCGAGCCGCCCGGCGATCGGGGCCGCGGCCGCTCCGCCCGCGCCGACCAGCGCGAACACCGCGATGCCGATCTGGCCCATGTGGTGCCGCCGGATCAGCTCGAAGGAGACCGCCGTCCAGAAGCAGGAGAACGCGCCGAACATCAGCGCCTGGGACACCGCACGCCGGCGCAGCGCGGGCTCGTCCCGCACCAGGTGCGCCAGCGAGCGCATCAGCGTGCCGTAGCCGCTGCGGTGGGCGGGCCGCAGCTCGGGCAGGGTCCGGCGCAGCGCTGCCATGAGCGCCAGCATCAGCACGCCGGAGATCAGGTAGATGGTCCGCCAGCCCCAGGCCGCGGCGACCAGGGAGGCGACCGTCCGGGCGAGCAGGATGCCGAGCAGCAGCCCGCTCATCACCGTGCCGACCGCGCGGCCCCGGTCCTGCTCGCTGCTGAGGTGCGCGGCGAACGGCACCAGCATCTGCGCCACGACCGAGGCGGAGCCGACCACCACCGCCAGCACCAGGAAGGCGCCGAAGTCGGGGGAGAGCCCGGCGGCGAACAGCGAGGCGGCGGTGACCAGCAGGGTGCGGGTGGCGAGCCGCCGGTTCTCCAGCAGATCGCCGAGCGGCAGCAGGAACAGCAGGCCGGCGGCGTAGCCGAGTTGGGTGAGCGTGACCACCAGCGTGGTGCTGCCCTGGCTGACGTGGAAGTCGGCGGCGATCGGGGCCAGCAGCGGCTGCGCGTAGTACAGGTTCGCGACGGTCATCCCGCAGGCCGCGGCGAGCACCAGCAGCACCGCGCGCAGGCGTGCGGGGGAGAGCTCGGGCGCGTGCACCCCGCCGGCGGAGGCGGTGGGCGCGGTGGGGACTGGAGCGGTGGGGGCGGCGGTGTCGGTGGTCTCGCGGCGGCGCTCGTCGGGCCTGTCGGCTGTGGCGGGTGTCCGGCACTCCATACGGGAAGGTCCCTCTCCTCGCCGCTGCGCGCGGCTTGATCGATCGACGGGAACCACCAGCGTAGGCGAACAGCCGTACGCACCGGAAAGGCGCTGGCGGGCGGACCAGGCCGCCGACTATCATCTTAGTGCAGACATCGAATTGAACTAGTTCATACATCCGGAGGCCCGTCATGTCCGCGTCGTCGCCCGCCAGCCCCGCATCCGCATCGGACCTGCCGCCCGCGTACGGGCCGTCCGAGCGGACCGTGCCGACGCGCTCGCGTGAGCGGGCGAGCTGGGACCGCGAGACCGTGCACGCCATCCTCGACGACGGCTACCTCTGCCACCTGGGATTCGTCCGCGACGGCGCCCCCGTCGTGCTCCCGACCCTCTACGCCCGGGTCGGCGAGGTGCTCTACGTGCACGGCTCGACCGGCTCGCGGCCGCTGCGCGCGGCGGGCGAGGCGGAGGAGGGCCTGCCGGTCTGCCTGACGGTCACGCACGTGGACGGGCTGGTGCTGGCCCGCTCGGCCTTCCACCACTCGATCAACTACCGCTCCGTGGTCGTGCACGGCACGGCCCACCAGGTCACCGACCCGGGGGAGCGGGCCGTCGCGCTGGACGCGATCGTCGAGCAGGTGGTCGCGGGCCGCTCGGAGCAGAGCCGGCGCGCGAACGCCAAGGAGCTCGCCGCGACCGCCGTGATCCGCGTCGAGCTGCGCGAGGTCTCCGCGAAGTCCCGCGCCGGCGGGCCCAACGACGAGCCCGAGGACCTGGAACTGCCGTACTGGTCCGGCGTCCTCCCGGTCGCCCGCGCCTACGCCGCGCCGATCCCCGCCGAGGACCTCAAGCCCGGCATCGAGGTCCCGGAGAACGTGGCCGTGATGGTGACCGAGTGACTGGGGACCGAGTGACCCGATGACGGCCGCCGCGGCGCGCTGAGCCGCGCCGGCGAGCGGTCCGGCCCGCCGCTCGCCTGCCTCCTCGCCGCAGGGCCGTGGCGAGCGCCCGCCCTGCGGCGTGGAGGTAGGCGGTGGAAGATGCCAGGGTGAGCAATGAGAACAGCGCGGACGGCGGTCCGGCCGTCCCGGACCACACCGCCGTCCGGGTCGCGCTCTGGCGCGCCCTGCATGTCGAGGCGGACCCGGCCCCGCACGTCCTGGAGGACACGGTCGGCCTCCGGCTGGTCGACCCCGGTCCGGACTGGCGCGAGCGCGGGGACATGGACCCGCAGGGCACCCGGCAGTTCCGCGCAGGCATCGTCGCGCGCGCCCGCTACGTCGAGGACCTCGTGCTGCGCGAACTCGCCGAGCACGGCGTGGACCAGTACGTCCTGCTCGGCGCCGGCCTGGACACCTTCGTCCAGCGGCACCCCGAACTCGGCGACCGGCTGCGGGTGTTCGAGGTGGAGCAGCCCGCCACGCAGGAGTGGAAGCGGCGCCGGCTGGAGGCCCTCGGCTTCGGCGTGCCGCAGCAACTGCGGCTGGTGCCGGTCGACTTCGAGTCGGGCGCGTCCTGGTGGGACGGGCTCGCGGCGGGCGGATTCGACGCCGGCCGCCCGGCGGTGGTGAGCTCCACCGGGGTCAGCATGTACCTCAGCAAGGAGGCGAACGCGGAGACGCTACGCCAACTCGCCGCGCTGGCACCGGGATCCACCGTGGCGATGACCTTCCAGCTGCCGGGCGAGCTGCTCGACCCGGAGGTCCGCGCAGGGCGTGAACGCGCGGAGGCAGGGGCACGCGCGGCCGGGACGCCGTTCCTGAGCTTCTATGCGCCGGAGGAGATCGTCGGGCTCGCGCGCGAGTGCGGCTTCACCGAGGTCGGGCACATCTCCGCGGACGACTGGAACGCCCTCTACTTCGCCCACCGCCCGGACGGCATGCGAACGCCGCAGGGCGAGGAGCTTCTGCTGGCGCGGGTGTGAGGGGGGCCGGGCGCGAAGCGCCGGCCTCCAGGGGCGCGGGGAGATGCGCGACCAGCCGCCCACGTGCCGCAGCCGCCTGACCGCCGCCGCTGATGCCCGGCAGGCGCACCCGCGCGCACGCCTGCGGGGCTCAGGCGGGGGCGCCCGCGCCGCCAAACTCGCGGAGGGCGTCGGCGACGATCGCGGTGAGGCGGTCATGGTGGGCGCCCTGCCAGTAGACGCGCCCGCAGTCCGCGCACTGGGCGAAGACCTCGTAGGTGTGCGCGGTGCCGTGCTCCAGCCGGTCCCGGACGTCCGTCTTCTCGGCCGGGCGCAGCCGCCCGTTGCAGGCCGTGCAGCGGGTCCAGGGCGCCAGCGGCGGCGCGAACCGGCCCAGCACGTCGCGGAGTTGCTCCTCCGGCCGGTGCGAGTAGACGTAGCCGCCCGCCCACAGCTCGCGGCGGTGCAGCAGGCCGCGGTCGCGGGAGAGCATGACCCGCCGCTCGCGGGCGGAGCGGGCGGCCAGCGCGGCGTCGCCCGGGTCGGTGCTGTCGTAGGCGGCGTCCACGCCGAGCAGCCGCAGCCGCCGGGCGAGCGTGCCCAGGTGCACATCCAGCAGGAACCGCGGCCCCGCGCCCGCCTCGGCGTCGCCCGCCGCTGTGGCGGGCAGCCGCTGGGGCCGGACCACCGACCGGACCATGATCCGCTCGCCCTCGCGCGGAACATGAGAGCGCGGCACCGGCACGCCGTCCGCCTCCAGCCGCCCCACCTCGGTCAGCGGCACGCCCAGCGACTCCACGACATGCCCGAGCGTCGCCGACCCGTCGGTGACCATTCGGCTCCCCGCGCCGCGCCGCGACGCCGGGACGAACAGCCGCAGCTCGGGCGCGAACGTGATGGTGATCTCCGGCCCCTCCACGCCGCCAGCATGCCACCCGCCGCGCTCCCGCGGCCACGCGTTTCCTGCCCGGCGGCCACGCGCGGCGGCCCCGGCCGGAGCCGGCGCCCCGCGTGGGGGCGCGCGCTCCGGCCGGGGCCACCGGGGGGACAGGTCAGGCGCTGAGCTCGGCCGCGACCAGCTCCGCGATCTGTACCGCGTTCAGCGCCGCGCCCTTGCGCAGGTTGTCGTTGGAGAGGAACAGCGCGAGCCCGTGCTCGACCGTCTCGTCGGCGCGGATCCGGCCGACGTAGGAGGGGTCCTGGCCGGCGGCCCGCAGCGGGGTCGGGATCTCCTCCAGCACCACGCCGGGCGCCCCGGCCAGCACCTCGCGGGCCCGCTCGGGGCTGATCGGCCGCTCGAAGCGGGCGTTGACCTGCAGTGAGTGCCCGGTGAAGACCGGAACCCGGACGCAGGTGCCGGAGACCTTGAGCTCCGGGATCTCGAGGATCTTGCGGCTCTCGTTGCGGAGCTTCTTCTCCTCGTCGGTCTCGTTGAGGCCGTCGTCCACGATCTTGCCGGCGAGCGGGAGGACGTTGAAGGCGATCGGGCGGGCGTAGACGGAGGGCTCGGGCAGCTCGACGGCGCCGCCGTCGTGGGTGAGCCGGGTCGGGTCGCCCTCCAGGCCCTTGCTCAACTGGCCCTGCAGCTCCTCGACCCCGGCGAGGCCGCTGCCGGAGACGGCCTGGTAGGTCGTGGCGACCAGCGCGACGAGACCGGCCTCCTGGTGCAGCGGCTTGAGCACCGGCATCGCCGCCATGGTGGTGCAGTTGGGGTTGGCGATGATGCCCTTGGGACGCTGCGCGATCGCGTGCGGGTTGACCTCGGAGACGACCAGCGGCACCTCGGGGTCCATCCGCCACGCCGAGGAGTTGTCGATCACCACGGCACCGGCCGCGGCGACCTTCTCGGCGAGGGCCTTGGAGGTGACGCCGCCCGCCGAGAAGAGCACGATGTCCAGGCCGCTGTAGTCGGCGGTGGCCGCGTCCTCGACCGTGATCTCCGCGCCCTTCCAGGCCAGCGTGCGCCCGGCGGACCGCGCGGAGGCGAACAGGCGCAGCTTCTCGACCGGGAAGTCGCGCTCCTCCAGAACGCGGCGCATCACGCCGCCGACCTGCCCGGTGGCTCCGACGATTCCGACGTTCATGCCCATCGCTCCGCTAGCTCCGCTCGTTGCGCTCGTCCCATGACCGCTGCCGCTGCCCGCCGACAGCGCTCGGTTACCGGCACCCTACCGGAGGCCATTGTCCGGCAGGGACCCGTTTTCTGCCCGTGGACGGATGCCGCGGCACACCTCGCGACCGGATGGAGACGCAGGTCACAGCGCTGACTGCCTCCCCGGGCCGTCGTCGGCGGGCCCCGCCGCGGCCGAGGTCAGCGGCGCTCGCCGCGCGCCTCTCGCACCGCCCGGTGCACCACGCTCAGCAACCGGGTGTTCTCCGGCGCGGCGCCACCCGGGAACGCGAACCGGCGCCGGGTGTAGCCGTAGGCGAAGCCGGCCCGCGGGTCGGCCAGCCCCAGGGATCCCACCGCCCCGCTGTGCCCGAAGGAGCCCTGGCCCAGCACGGGGAAGGCCTCCGCGACCGCCTGGAAGCCCAGCGCGAAGCTGAACTGCCGTCCCATCACCAGGTCGTGGCCGCAGGACTGGATCTGGCCGACCAGCCCGACGGTGTCCGCCGAGAGCAGCGGCTCGCCGCCCGCCACCCCGCTGACCGCCGCCGCGTAGAGCCGGGCCAGGCCGCGGGCGTTGCCGACGCCCCCGGCCGAGGCCTGGCCGCCGGCCCGGAAGACGCGGTGGTTGGGGTAGTCCGACAGCTCGGCCGGGGCCGCACCGGGCGGCGCCACCTCGTTGAAGGCGATCGAGGCGAGCCGCTGCGGCCCGAGCTCGACCAGTCCCATCAGGGCCCGCTGCTCCTCGGTCGGCCGCATCGGCTGCGTGGTGAGGAAGCGGTACTCCTCCGACTCGGGCAGGCCGAGGTAGAGGTCGATGCCGTGCGGGGCGCGCACCCGCTGCTCGTAGGTCTCCTGCAGCGTGCGGCCGGTCGCGCGGAACACCACCTCGCCGAGCAGCGCGCCGATCGTCAGGGCGTGGTAGCCGGAGGCCGCGCCGGGCAGCCAGTACGGGCGCTGCGCGGCGAGCCGCTCGGCGATCAGCCGGTCGTCGGCGGCCTCGGCCAGGGTCAGCCCGCCCTCGACACCGGCCAGGCCGGCCCGGTGGGAGATCAGCTGCCGCAGCGTGACGTCCTGCTTGCCCTGGGCGGCGAACTCCGGCCAGTAGTGCGCGACCCGCTCGTCCAGGTCGAGCACCCCGTCCTGCACCAGCAGGGCGACGACCAGGTGTGCGGCGCCCTTGCCGCAGGAGAAGACGCCGGTCAGCGACTCGCCGTCGATCTCCGGGCCCACCCAGAGGTCGACGACCGGCTCCCCGTCCGCGTAGACGGCGAGCTGGCCGGCGTAGTCGCCGCCCTCCGCCCGGGCGGCCGCGGCGAACTCTTCGCGGACGGACTCGAAGCCCTCGGCGACCGTGCCCTGCGGAACGAACTCGTACTCCATTGCACTCCCCTGCTCGGCTGGTGCGGGGTCGGTACCGTACCTGACCGGCCGAGCGGCGGTGCAAGGGAGTGGGCGGGGTAGGCCGAGGGGGTGCGCGGCTGGCGTGTCGTCCGCGAGGGCGCGGCGGCGCGACCGAGAGTCGGAACGTGACGACGGCGATGACGGCGGCGACGGCGGCGACGGTGACGAAGGCGGACGGCGCGGACCCCACCCGGACGCGGAGGACCCGGCAGCGCCGGTGGGCGCGCGGCGGCGGCAGGACGGCGGCGGCCGGGGCGGTGGTCCTCGCCCTGACCGCCGGGGCGGTCGCCGCCGGCCCTGCCGCGCCCGCGGCCACCCGTGCTGCCGCCTTCGCGGGCAGCCGTGCCGGCGCGGCGGTGCCGGCCCGCTCGTACCCCTCGTACTCCGCGGCTGCCCGAAGCGGCGCCGATGGTGCCGATGGCGCCGACCGGACCGCCGCCGCGCGCCTCGCGGTGCGCTTCCCGCGCTCCGGGCTGGGCGCCGGGGCGGTCGGCGCGGTGCTCGACGCCGACTCCGGGCGGACCGTCTGGGCGGGCCGCGCCGACCGGGCCGTGATGCCCGCCTCGAGCGCCAAACTCGCCCTGGCCACCACCGCGTTGACCGTGCTCGGCGCGAACCGCACTGAGCGCACCCGGGTGCTCTACCGCACCGGAACCGTGTATCTGGTGGGCGGTGCGGACCCGCTGCTGACCCGCGGCGCGCTCGCGGCCCTGGCCGCGCGGGCCGGGGCCGCGCTGCGCGCCCGCGGGGTGCGGACGGTGCGGGTGCGGGTGGACGACTCGCTGTTCCCGGCCCCCGCGATGTCCCCGGGCTGGCGGCGCGACTACTACCCGGGCGAGGTCTCCCCGCTCCGGGCGCTCGCCGTGCACGGCAGCCCCTCGACGGACACCGCGCTCGCGGCCGGCCGGGCGTTCGCCGGTGCGCTGGCCGGCCACGGCGTCGGCCGGGTCGGCAAGGTCAGGCGGAGCCGCGCCGCCGCGGGCAGCGCGACCCTGGCCGCGCACACCTCGCCGCCGCTCTCCACCGCCATCCGGTCGATGCTGCAGCACAGCGACAACTGGATCGCCGAGGACCTGCTGCGGCTCACCGCCCTGGCCGCGCACCGCCCGGCGACCTGGCGCGGGGGCACGCGGACGGAGTGGTCGGTGCTCGCCCGCTACGGAGTCCCGCTGGCCGGCGTGCGGCTGTACGACGGCAGCGGGCTCTCGCGCGAGGACCGGTTCACCGCGCGGGCGCTGGCCGCGATCGCGGCGCTCGCGGTCGCGCCCGCTCACGCCCGGGTGCTCGGGCCGCTGCTCGCCGGACTGCCGGTGGCCGCCCGCAGCGGCACCCTCGCCGCCTCCTACCGGCGCTTCACCACCCGGCCGAGCTCCTGCGCCGCGGGCCGGGTGCACGCCAAGACCGGCTCGATGACCGGCGTGGCGGCGCTCGCCGGCCTCACCCGGGGACGTGACGGGCGGTGGAAGGCCTTCGCCTTCGTGGAGAACGGGCGCGACGAGACGGCCGCGGTCAAGCGCGGACTGGACGACCTCGCCGCCACCGTCACCGGCTGCTGGTGACCGGTCGGAGACCGGACGGGGAGAACCAGCGGAGAGCCGGGGACGAGGAGGCGAGGACCGCCTGTATTCGCGCGGCGCGGCATATGACCGGTCGTCACGCCGTCCGCTCATCTTTGACGGCCCGTCACCACATTTCCTGACGGAGCGTCAATAGGCGCGGGCCCGCTCAGCTCTGGTTGTAGAAACCGGATCCGTCGCGGTCGTGGTCGACGACCATGACCTCGACATCACGGGGGGCCAGCAGGAAAACCCGGCGGGCGACCCGCTCGATACTGCCGTAGGTGCCGAAAATCAGTCCGGAGGCGAAATCCACCAGCCGCTTGGCGTCCTCGTCCGGGAGCTCGCTGACATCCATCAGGACGGGCGTACCCGATCGGACGAATTCCCCCACCTGGCGGGCCGACTCGAATCCGGTCGGCCGCACCGAGGCGATCCGCGGGGGCGGGGCCGGGTGCCCGGCCTCGGCCGGAGGCTCCGGGGCCGCGCGCAGCACCGGCTGCGTCGTCCACTCCTCGTCGAACTCGCCGTCGGGCGCCGGGTATCCACCGGAGGCGTACTCGGACACCGGGTAACTCCCGGACGGTGTCAACCAGCCTCGGTACTCGTCGCGCAGCGCTGCTCCCATGTCCTGCCTCCCCGTGATTGCCGGACGTTCCACGGTTACGCCCCGTCAGGGCCGTTCCGGGGAACTGTCCGAGTATCGCATTGATCACCCGTCCGGCGCCTGCGAGGGCACGCCTGACGCGCAGATTGTTCCTCGCGTGTGACACGGAAAACGTGGTGCGGGCATCAAGGTCGAAGGCACGTGCGAACCCTGATGCCTATTCACCGACTGCCCCGTCGATCCGCTCCCGAAGCAGGTCCGCGTGTCCGTTGTGCCGGGCGTACTCCTCGATCATGTGCACCAGGATCCAGCGCAGTGAGAACTCCTCGCCGCGCCGCAACCCGGTGACGTCCAGCGAGACCGCGGCGGCGACCGCCTGCCGCGCGGCCTCGCACTCCTCGTGCCAGCGGACGAAGGCCTCCTCCGGATCGGCCTCGTCCACCCGGTCGAACTCCCCGTCCGGATCCTCCTGCGAGTAGAACAGGGGCGGGACCGACTCCGCGTCGCCGCGGCCCAGGACGCGCCGGAACCAGCTGCGCTCCACGTCCGCCATGTGCCGCACCAGGCCGAGCAGCGACATGGTGGACGGCGGCACCGCCCGCCGGCGCAGCTGCTCGGTGTCCAGTCCGGCGCACTTGCGTTCCAGGGTGGCCCGGTGCCAGTCCAGCCACGCGGTCAGCATGGTGCGCTCGTCCGCGCTCAGCGGCGGCTCGACGCGCAGGTCAGGCCCCTGGCCGTGATCCGCGTTCTGCTCGGCCACTGTTCCCCCGTCCGTGTCCATCGGCATGCCGGACATGATGGACCTCAACCGCACCGGGATCCAGAGAATTGACCGGCGCGTCAGGGGGACCGGGCGGGGGCCGGCCTGAGGCGGGCCGCGGGCGGGCGAGCGGCGGGGCGGAGGCCGGGGAAGGGGCGTTGTCGGACCCCCGGGCTAGCGTGGTGCGCGTGCGATGGACACAGACCTGGACCGGGCGGGTCACGGCGGAGGCGCTCGACGACGATGCCCTGGTCAACTCGCTGCGCGTGACCGCGGCCCGGATCGAGGACGGGCTGCACCACTACTGGGTCGAGACCGACGCGGCCGGCGTCGACCTGGTGGGCCGGCGCCTGCGCGCGGGCCCCTGGTACGCCCACTTCTGGAGCGGCCAGCGGATGGTCGTGCTCTTCCAGGGGGCGCGCTTCGAGCTGCTCGCGCGGGACGCGGCCACCTGGCGCCCCCTGCTGGCGCACGCCGAGGCGCTGGGCATACCCGGCGGCGCGCACGCATTCCTCGCTCACGTGCCGGTCCCCGCGCCCTACTCCGAACCGCCCAGGCTCGGAGCGGACCCGGACGCGCCCCCGGCCGGCGCGCCGGCGGTCTACATCGACCGCGCGGCCCCGTCGCCGGCCGGCGCGACGTCGGGGCCGGACGCGGAGGCGGCTCCGTTGGCCGATGCCGTCAGGCCGGGGGAGAGGTGGGCGGTCGGGCCGGTGCTGGTGCTGGTCGACGAGGACGTCGAGGCGCTGCTCGACGCGGTGGAGGGGGAGCTGTTGATCCCGCTCGCCCGCCGCATCGGCCGACCGCCGTCGGCGGGCCCCGCGCCGGCCGCCCTCGGGCGGCTGCGCGAGGCGCTGGAGCGCCCGGTCCACGGCCGGGTCCTCGCGCCCAACGGCCGCTGGGTGCACGCCGGACTCCGGCTCGTCCCGCTGTGCCGCGCCGACCTGGAGGCCCTGCACGCCCTGCTCCGGGAGGCGTCGGCCGCCCTGGTCGCGGGCGGCGGGCCGGCCGCCGCGGCGGAGGCCGGCGCGTTCCCGGCCGCGCTCGACGCCTGCGCCGCCTCGGCCGGGACGACCCCGCACGCGCTCACCGGCGCGCTCGCCCGCCTGCTCGCCGTCCTCGACCTCCCCCCGGACGCCGACACCGCCGTCCTCGCCGAGGCCCTGGCAGGGCCGGCGGGCGGGGCGGACGCCGCGCGGACGGCGGATGTCGTCCTCACCGGCCCGCAGGAGCAGGCCTACCAGCGGCTCGCCCACCGCGTGACGATGCTGCTCACCGAGTCCGACCCGCTCCACCGTTTCCTGCTGGCCCCGGACCAGTGAATCGCGCGACACGGTTCTCGCATCCGCGAGCGAACAGGCGGAATGTCGCACGCAGGCGCGAGAGGAGGGATGGCACGCACCTTGCGGATGCGGCAGTATCACTGCCCGTGACCGCATCACCTCAGGGCTCACGCCCCAGTTACCGGATCGGGGACGCCGCCCAGCTGCTCGGGGTCAGCCCGGACACCGTCCGCCGATGGGTGGACGCGGGCCGGCTGCCCGCCGAGCGCGACCAGCACGGGCACCGGATCATCCCGGGCCGTGAGCTCGCCCTCTTCGCCCGCGACCAGGCCGGGCGGAATTCCGCCGGCGAGCCGTACCCGCCGGGGCGCTCCTCGGCGCGCAACCGCTTCCGCGGCATCGTCACCGAGGTGGTGCTCGGCGACGTGGCCGCGCAGGTGGAGATCCAGGCGGGACCGTTCCGGGTGGTCTCGCTGATCAGCCGGGAGTCGGTGGAGGAGATGGGGCTGGAGCCCGGCGCTCTCGCCGACGCCGTGGTCAAGTCGACCAACGTGGTCGTCGAACGTCCGTAGTCTCGCAGTCAGGGAGAGAACTGATGGTGCATCAGGAAGCGAAGCGGGAGCGGCGAAGAGCCGCACGGCGGCTGCGGGCGGTCGCGGTGCTGGCCGTCGCCGGGGCGTGCGCGGCGGGGCTGACCGCGTGCGGCGGCTCCAGTGCGAAGGCGGGCTCCGCGTCCTCGGGCAGCGCGTCCGCGTCGGGGCGCATCAGCGGAACCGTCACCGTGCTGGCCGCCGCTTCCCTGCAGCCCACCTTCACCGAGCTGGGCAAGGAGTTCGAAGCCGCCCACCCCGGTACGAAGGTGGCCTTCAGCTTCGGCGGCAGCGACTCGCTCGCCGCGAGCATCATCCAGGGCGCGCCGGCCGACGTCTTCGCGGCGGCGAGCGAGACCACCATGCAGACCGTCACCAAGGCCGGGGACGCCGCCGGGACGCCCGCCGACTTCGCCCGCAACCAGCTGGAGATCGCCGTCCCGCCGGGCAACCCGAAGAAGATCACCGAGCTGTCGCAGCTCGCCTCTCCCGAGCTGAAGGTGGCGCTCTGCGCGAAGACCGTCCCCTGCGGCGCGGCGGCGGTGAAGGCGGAAGCGGCGGCCAAGGTCTCCATCACCCCCGTCACCTACGAGCAGGACGTCACCTCCGCGCTCAACAAGGTCGAGCTCGGTGAGGTGGACGCCGCGCTGGTCTACCGGACCGACGTCAACTCGGCGAAGGGCAAGGTGACCGGCGTGCCGTTCGCCGCCTCCGCCGGGGCCGTCACCACCTATCCGATCGCGGTGCTCAAGGGCGCCCCCAACCCGGACGCGGCGGCGGCCTTCGTCGCGCTGGTCCGCTCGGCGCAGGGGCAGAAGGTGCTCGCCGGCGCGGGCTTCCAGAAGCCGTGACCTCGAAGGCCCGGCGGCCGCCCGCGCCCGGCGGCCGGCCGGGTGGCCGGGGCGGGCCGGGTGGTCGGCCGGGCGGAAAGCAGCGCGGCGGGTTCGGCAGCGTACCGCTGGTGGTGCCGGCCGTGATCGGCCTGGCCTTCCTGGTGCTGCCGCTGGTCGGGCTGCTGGTGCGGGCGCCGTGGAGCGAGATCCCGAGCGAGCTGGCGGCCGGCGGGACGGTCTGGCCGGCGCTGCGGCTCTCGCTGGAGACGGCGACCCTCGCCACCGTCCTCTCGCTGGTCTTCGGCGTCCCGCTGGCCTGGCTGCTGGCCCGCACCCGGTTCCCCGGCCGCAGGCTGGTGCGGGCGCTGGTGACGGTGCCGCTGGTGCTGCCGCCGGTGGTCGGCGGCGTGGCGCTGCTGACCGTGCTGGGCCGCAACGGCATCCTCGGCCGGTGGCTGGACTCCGCCTTCGGGATCACGCTGCCGTTCACCACGGCCGGCGTGGTGGTGGCCGAGACCTTCGTCGCGATGCCGTTCCTGGTGCTGTCGGTGGAGGGCGCGCTGCGGGCGGCCGACCCCCGCTACGAGGAGGCCGCCGCGACCCTCGGCGCCTCCCGGCTGACCGCGTTCCGCCGGGTCACGCTGCCGATGGTGGCGCCGGGGGTCGCCGCGGGATCGGTGCTGGCGTGGGCGCGGGCGCTCGGCGAGTTCGGCGCGACGATCACCTTCGCCGGGAACTTCCCGGGCCGCACCCAGACGATGCCGCTGGCCGTCTACCTGATGATGCAGAGCGACCCGGCGGCGGCGACCGTGCTGAGCCTGGTGCTGCTGGCGGTGTCGGTCGTGGTGCTGCTCGCCCTGCGCGAGCGCTGGACCGGAGGGAGCGCCCCGCTGTGACCGCCGACCCGCGGGACCCCGGCGCCCGCGCCGAGCCCAGCCTCGATCCCAGCCCCGGCGCAGGCCTCGCCCCCGGCCCCGGTGCCCGCGCGGATTCCGCGCCCGGACGCGACGGCCGCCCCGGCGCCCGCGCCGGCCTCGACGCCCGCCTGCGGGTGGAGCGGCCTGGCTTCGCGCTGGACGTGCGGCTGCGCGCGGCCCCCGGCGAGGTGCTGGCCCTGCTCGGCCCGAACGGTGCCGGGAAGACCACCGCGCTGCGCGCGCTCAGCGGGCTGCTGCGGCTCACCGCCGGCCGGCTGGAGCTGGACGGAGAGCTGCTGGAGGACGCCGCCACCCGCACCCGCGTCCGGCCCGAGCACCGTCCGGTCGGCGTGGTCTTCCAGGACTACCTGCTCTTCCCGCACCTCAGCGCGCTGGAGAACGTCGCCTTCGGGCTGCGCAGCCGGGGCATGCGGCGCGGGCCTGCGCGCGAGCAGGCGGCGGCCTGGCTGGAGCGGGTCGGACTGGCCGGCCTCGCCGGCCGGCGCCCGCGCGCGCTCTCCGGCGGCCAGGCGCAGCGGGTCGCGCTGGCCCGTGCCCTGGTCACCCGGCCGCGCCTGCTGCTGCTCGACGAGCCGATGGCCGCCCTGGACGCCCGCACGAGGCTGGAGATGCGCGCCGAGCTGCGCCGCCACCTCGACGACTTCGAGGCGGTCGCGGTGCTGGTCACCCACGACCCGCTGGACGCCATGGTGCTGGCCGACCGGATCGCCGTACTGGAGGACGGGCGGATCGCCCAGGAGGGCGCGCCGGCCGAGGTCGCGCGCCGCCCGCGCACCGACTACATCGCCCGGTTGGTCGGTCTCAACCTGTACCGGGGAACCGCCCGGGGCCACCGGGTCGTCCTGGAAGGGGGCGCGGAGCTCACGGCCGCCGAGGAGCACTCGGGGGCGGTGTTCGCCGCGGTCCCGCCCTCCGCGGTCACCGTGTACCGGGAGCGTCCGGAGGCGGTGAGCGCCCGCAACCTGTGGCCGCTGACCGTGGCCGGCCTCCAGTCGCACGGCGACCAGGTCCGCCTGGACCTGCGCGGACCGCTGGAGCTGAGCGCCGACCTCACCACCGCCGCGGTGGCCGAGCTCGGGCTCGGGCCGGGGGCGGCGGTCTGGGCGGCGGTGAAGGCGTCCCAGACGCAGGTCTATCCGGCGGCGCCGGAGGCCGACGGCGGTCACCCGGGGTGACCGCCGGGGTGCCCGCCCGGCGTCGGAGGGGAACCCGTGTCGGGACTCTCATGATCCGCGCGCGATTTCCTTACCTGGGCGCGGTTGAGTGAGGACTGCCGCCCGGCGGGCGGGGACGCTCGACTCGGCCTGAGGCGGATTGCTACATTGCGCAACCAGGCGCCCGGTCTTCCGGACGGGTTCCGGGTTCCGCGCCCCGAGGGGCACCGGCGGACGCACTCGCACAGGCAGCGCCGGCCGCGGGCGTGCGCACAGCGGCGTGCGCTCCCGCCCGAAGGCGGCCGCACGCGGCACGCGGTAAGGCAGCACAGAGCAGGCTCAGCGAAGGGTGTTTCGACGGATGACCGACCCGTGGGGCAGCGCCGAGGGCGAACCGTTCGGCGACGCCGCGCCGTACGGCGAGGACGGCCCGTACGGCGGCCGGTCCTCGAGCGGCGGCGCGAGCGCGCCCCGGCCGGGCGGCCGGGCCGCCGACCGCGCGGCGCGTGCCGCCGGTCACGGCCGGGGGGCGCGCGCCGCCGGCGGCCGGGCCCGTGCGCGCACCTCCTCACGCCGGGCGAAGCCGCTCACCCGCGGGCGCCGCCTGCTGCGCGTCGCCGGCTACAGCACCGCCGGGGTGGTGCTGGTCGCGGCGGCCGGCGGCGGCTGGCTGTACCACCACTGGAGCGGGAACCTCAGCACCTTCGGGATCAGCGGCGGCGGCCAGGAGAAGGCCAACGCGAACGGCCAGACCCCGATCAACATCCTGGTCATCGGGACGGACGCGCGGACCAGCGCCGAGGACTGCAAGCTCGGCGGCGACTGCAGCAGCGGCGGCAACGGCAACGCGGACGTCGAGATGCTCGTCCACATATCGGCCGACCGGTCGAACGCGTCGATCGTGAGCATCCCGCGCGACACCGTGACCAAGATCCCCGCCTGCCAGGACGCCAAGGACCACACCTCGGAGGCCGGCTACACGGGCATGATCAACAGCGCCCTGGCCTACGGCCCGGACTGCCAGATCGCCGCCGTCCGCCAGATGACGGGGCTGCCGATCGACCACTTCATGGAGGTCGACTTCTCCGGCGTGGTCAACATGTCCGACGCGGTCGGCGGCGTGGACGTCTGCGTGGACAACAACGTCTACGACACCTACTCGCACCTGAAGTTGAGCAAGGGCGACCACACGCTCAAGGGCGTCGCCGCCCTGGAGTTCGTGCGCTCCCGGCACGGTTTCGGCAACGGCGGCGACGTCGGCCGGGCCGGCGTGCAGCACATCTTCCTCAGTTCGCTGATGCGCAAGATGGAGAGCGCGGGCACGCTGACCAACCCGGGCGCGATGCTCGGCATCGCCAACGCCGCGACCAAAGCGCTGACCGTGGACAGCGGACTGGGCAGCGTGGGGAAGCTGATCTCGCTCGCGAAGGATGTCTCCAGCGTCCCCAGCAGCCGGATGACCTTCACCACCATGCAGACCGAGCCGGACCCGACCAACCCGAACCGCCTGGTCGAGGCGCCCTCGGCGCGCAGCCTGTTCGCGGCGATCGCCAACGACCAGTCGCTGAGCGGCTCGTCGAAGAAGTCGTCCTCCTCCGGCAGCTCGAAGAAGTCGTCGGGCTCCTCCGGCTCGTCCGGCTCGTCCTCGGGTTCCGCCGGCGCGTCGGCGACCGCCTCGGCCGTCCCGGCCGCGCAGATCGCCGTGCAGGTGCAGAACGGCAGCGGGATCACGGGCAAGGCCGGCCAGGTGGTGAACGCGCTGGTCCAGGGCGGTCTGAGCAGCCAGAGCACGGCGGCGAACGCGCCCGGCGCGGCCTCCACCACCACCCTGACCTACGGTCCGGGCCAGCAGGCGGAGGCCGAGACGGCGGCGAAGGTCATCGGCCTGCCGACCTCCCACCTCCAGCAGGGCGGCAGCTCGGGGCTGGTGCTGGTGATCGGCAGCGACTGGCCGAGCGACTCCGACACCTTCTCCTCGGCCGCGAGGCCGGCACCGGCCAGCACCGCGGACGCGCTGGACGGCGCGAGCGCGGAGAAGGCCTCGACCTCCGGCGTGTGCGCGCAGGTCTCGACGCAGGACACGGTGGAGGTGGGCGGCGTGCCGATGACCCCCACCCAGGCCTACGCCGACTCGCCGAAGGTCCCCGACTCGGCGCCGTGATCCGCGGCGCCCTCGGCTCGGCGGGCGGCGCGGGTGCCCGGCGGCAGAGTGCCCTCCGCGGCGGCGCGGTCCAGGAAGTCCGTCAACACGCGACGCAACTCCCGTGCGGCGCGCGGGGGTTCGACGTCCTTGCGGTGGGCGAGGCCGATCGTGCGGCGCAGCCCCGGCGGGGCGAACGGGGTGGCCCGCAGCGGCCTGCGCTCGGCGACCATGCTCGGCACCACGGCGATGCCCAGCCCCGCCTCGACCATCCCGAGCACCGCGTCCATCTCGCCGCCCTCGACCGAGAAGCCGGGCTCGAAGCCCTCGGCCCGGCAGGCCGCCACGGTGAACTCGCGCAGGTCGTAGCCGTGCCGGAACATCACCAGCGGCTGGTCGCGCAGGTCGCGGACGCGCATCCAGCGCCCGCGAGCGGGCGGCGGCGCGCCGATCGGCGAGACCGCGACCAGCTCCTCGCTGAGCAGCTCGGTGGCCGCCAGCGCCGGGTCGTGGCTCTGCAGCGGCAGGATCAGCAGCGCCAGGTCCAGCGCGCCGCCGGCCAGCGCGGTCACCAGGTCGCGCGAGCCGCCCTCCTCGATCAGCAGCGAGATGCCCGGGTGCTCGCGGTGGTAGGCGCGCAGCACCTGGGGGAGCAGGCCCGTGCACAGGCTCGGGGTGGCGCCGAGCCGGACCCGGCCCCGGCGCAGCCCGGCGACCTCCTGCACCTCGGCGCGCGCGGAGTCGGCGTCGGCGAGCATCCGGCGGGCCAGCGGCAGCAGCACCTCGCCGGCATCGGTGAGGGTGATGTTGCCGCGGGCGCGGTGGAACAGCTCGGCGCCGAGCTCCCGCTCCAGCGACCGGATCTGCTGCGACAGCGAGGGCTGGGCGACGTGCAGCTGCTGCGCGGCGCGGGTGAAGTGCCGGCTGTCCGCGACGGCGACGAAGTAGGCGAGCTGCTGAAGCTGCATGACCCCGATGATACCGGGTTATAGGGATCGGCTATCGAAACGACCGGTATCATGTCTTTGACCTGTCACAAAGTCCGGGCCTAACGTCCTGGATCGTGGCAGTCGCGATACGGACGGCGAGGCCGTCGACCCTCCGGACCCTCTGGTCCTCCACCATCGGCAAGAAGGCCGTGATGGCGGTGACCGGCGTGGTCATGCTCCTGTTCCTCGTCGTGCACATGTACGGCAACCTGAAGATCTTCTTCGGGGCCGCGCAGTTCGACGCCTACGCGGGCTGGATGCGCACCATCGGCGAGCCGGTGCTGCACCACGGCTGGTACCTGTGGATCCAGCGCGTCGGCCTGGTGGTCTGCGTGGTGTTGCACGTGGTCGCCGCCTACCAGCTCAGCCGGCGCGACATCCGGGCGCGCAAGCAGCAGGCGGCGAGCGGCCCCCGCTACGCCCACAGCGCCCCGGCCGGGCCCTCCTTCGCCACCCGCACCATGCGCTGGGGCGGAGTCATCCTCGCGCTGTTCATCGTCTGGCACATCCTCGACCTCACCACTCTCACGGTGAACCCGCTGGCCGACCCCGGGCACCCCTACGAGAACCTGGTCGCCGACTTCCGCAACTGGTGGGCCGACCTGATCTACATCGTGGCGATGGCCGCCCTCGGCCTGCACATCCGGCACGGAGTGTGGAGCGCGGCGCAGACCCTCGGCGCCAACGGCCCGCGCAGCGGCCCGGTCTTCAAGGCCGTCAGCTGGGTGCTGGCGCTGGTCCTCTTCGCGGGCTTCGTCACCGTGCCCGTGGCCGTGATGACGGGAGCAGTCAACTGATGAACGCCTACACCGACTTCACCATCGGCACCCCCGTCGCCGACGGCAGGGCGCCGGACGGGCCGATCGAGGAGCGCTGGAACCGCCGCCGCTTCGAGGCCAAGCTGGTCAACCCCGCCAACCGGCGCAAGCACACCGTCATCGTCGTCGGCACCGGCCTGGCCGGCGGCTCGGCCGGCGCCACCCTCGCCGAACAGGGCTACCGCGTCGTCCAGTTCTGCTACCAGGACTCGCCGCGCCGGGCGCACTCGATCGCCGCGCAGGGCGGCATCAACGCGGCCAAGAACTACCGCAACGACGGCGACAGCGTCCGCCGGCTGTTCTACGACACCGTCAAGGGCGGCGACTTCCGCGCCCGCGAGTCCAACGTGCACCGCCTGGCGGAGATCTCGGTGCAGATCATCGACCAGTGCGTGGCGCAGGGCGTCCCCTTCGCCCGCGAGTACGGCGGACTGCTCGACACCCGCTCCTTCGGCGGCGTCCAGGTATCCCGCACCTTCTACGCCCGAGGCCAGACCGGGCAGCAGCTGCTGCTCGGCGCCTACCAGGCGCTGTCCCGGCAGATCGCCGCCGGCAACGTGGAGATGCATCCGCGCACCGAGATGCTCGACCTGATCGTGGTGGACGGCCGCGCCCGCGGCATCGTCGCCCGCGACCTGGTCACCGGCCGGATCAGCACCCACCTCGCCGACGCCGTGGTGCTGGCCACCGGCGGCTACGGCAACGTCTTCTACCTCTCCACCAACGCCAAGAACTCCAACGCCACCGCGATCTGGCGGGCCCATCGGCGCGGCGCCTACTTCGCCAACCCCTGCTTCACCCAGATCCACCCGACCTGCATCCCGCGCTCCGGCGACCACCAGTCCAAGCTCACCCTGATGAGCGAGTCGCTGCGCAACGACGGCCGGATCTGGGTGCCGAAGGCGAAGGGCGACACCCGGCCGCCGAACGAGATCCCCGAGGACGAGCGCGACTACTACCTGGAGCGGATCTACCCGGCCTTCGGCAACCTGGTGCCGCGCGACATCGCCTCCCGGGCCGCGAAGAACGTCTGCGACGAGGGCCGCGGGGTCGGGCCCGGCGGGCAGGGCGTCTACCTCGACTTCGCCGACGCGATCGGCCGGCTCGGCCGACGGGCCGTGGAGGAGAAGTACGGCAACCTCTTCGAGATGTACGAGCGGATCACCGGCGAGGATCCCTACCGCGTGCCCATGCGGATCTACCCGGCGATCCACTACACGATGGGCGGGCTGTGGGTCGACTACGACCTGCAGACCACGATCCCCGGCCTGTTCGCCATCGGCGAGGCCAACTTCACCGACCACGGCGCCAACCGGCTCGGCGCCTCCGCACTGATGCAGGGCCTCGCCGACGGCTACTTCGTGCTCCCCACCACGCTCAACGACTACCTCGGCCGCAACCCCCGCCTGGCGCCGGTCGATCCGCAGGACCCGGCGGTGACCGGCGCGGTCGCCGAGACCGAGGACCGGCTGCGGCGCCTGCTGGCCAACGACGGCGACCGCACGCCGGACAGCTTCCACCGGGAGATCGGCGAACTGCTGTGGGAGTACTGCGGGATGGCGCGGAACGAGGCGGGGCTGCGCACGGCGCTCGCCCGCATCCCGGAGATCCGCGAGGAGTTCTGGCGCCGCGTCCGCGTCCCCGGCACCGGCGAGGAGCTCAACCAGTCGCTGGAGAAGGCCAACCGGATCGTCGACTACCTCGAACTCGCCGAGCTGCTCTGCCTGGACGCGCTGCACCGCGCCGAGTCCTGCGGCGGCCACTTCCGCGAGGAGTCGCAGACCGAGGACGGCGAAGCAGCCCGCCGCGACGAGGAGTTCGCATACGCCGCCGCCTGGGAGTACCGGGGGACCGGCGAGGCGCCCGTGCTGCACAAGGAAGACCTCGTCTTCGAGTACGTCCACCCCACCCAGCGGAGCTACGCGTGAACCTCACCCTGCGCATCTGGCGCCAGCGCGACGCCGAGTCCGACGGCGCCATGGTCACCTACCGGGTCGAGGGCGTCACCCCCGACATGTCCTTCCTGGAGATGCTCGACGTCCTCAACGAGGACCTGATCACCCGCGGCGAGGAGCCGGTCGCCTTCGACCACGACTGCCGCGAGGGCATCTGCGGCATGTGCTCGCTGGTGATCAACGGGCAGGCGCACGGCCCCGAGCGCACCACCACCTGCCAGCTCCACATGCGGCACTTCCACGACGGGCAGACCATCGACATCGAGCCCTGGCGGGCCTCCGCCTTCCCGGTGGTCAAGGACCTGGTCGTGGACCGCTCGGCCTTCGACCGGATCATCCAGGCCGGCGGCTACATCACCGCGCCCACCGGCGCCGCGCCCGAGGCCCACGCCACGCCGGTGCCCAAGCCGGACGCCGACCTCGCCTTCGAGCACGCCGAGTGCATCGGCTGCGGCGCCTGCGTGGCGGCCTGCCCCAACGGCTCCGCGATGCTGTTCACCTCCGCCAAGGTCAACCATCTGAACGTGCTGCCGCAGGGGCAGCCGGAGCGCGAGTCCCGGGTGCTCGGCATGGTCGCGGCGATGGACGACGAGGGCTTCGGCGGCTGCACCAACACCGGCGCCTGCGCGACCGCCTGCCCCAAGGGCATCCCGCTGACCTCGATCTCCCGGATGAACCGCGAGTTCCTGCGGGCCGCGCGGCGCTCCCCGCGGTGAGCGGGGGCGCGGGGCGCCCGCCGGGCGGATCGGGCGCGGGCGGGCGCTGCGCCGCGGGCCGGTGAACGGGGGAGAATGGCCCGGTGAACCGCCGCCCGTCCCCGCCGCCCACGTCCGTGCCTGACCCGCTGCCCCCGCCCGAGGCCGAGGCCGAGCCCGAGAACGAGCCCGAACCCGACCACGGGCCCGAACCCGACCACGGGCCCGGACGCGGGCCCCATGCCTCGCCAGGACCCGAGCCCGGCACCGAGCCGCCCTCGGGTATCCCCGTGCACCGGCGGACCGCCTTCGGCGAGGCGCGCCTGCTGCCCGACCTGGACCGGCCGGACGCCTGGCTGCTCACCCTGGACGGCGCCCCGCAGTCCCACGTCGACCTCGGCGACCCCACCGAGCTCGACTTCGAGTACGTCCGGCGGCTGGCGCACGCCGTCGACCTGCACGCCCCCGAGGGCGAGCCGATCACCGCCCTCCACCTCGGCGGCGGCGCCTTCACCCTCCCGCGCTACGTCGCCGCCACCCGTCCCGGCTCCCGCCAGACCGCGGTGGAGCTCGACAGCGAGCTGATCGAGCTGATCCACGATCAGATTCCGTGGCGGGCCGCCGAGTTCACGGTCATCGCCGGCGACGCGCGGGAGGCCGTGGAGCGTCCCGTCGTCCCCGCCGGCTCGGCGGACCTGGTCGTCGCGGACGTCTTCGGCGGCGACCGGATCCCCGCGCACCTCACCACCGTCGAGTTCGTGCGCGCCGCCGAGCGGCTGCTGCGCCCGGACGGCCTCTACGCGGCCAACCTCGCCGACGGCGGCGGCCTGGACTTCGCCCGCCGGATGCTCGCCACCGCCGGCGCGGTCCTCCCGCACGTCGCGCTGGTCGGGGAGCCGGCGGTGCTGCGCGGCCGCCGCTACGGCAACCTCGTGCTGCTCGCCTCGCACGCCGAGCTGCCGGTCGCCGCGCTGGTCCGGCGGACCTCCTCCGATCCCTTCCCGGCCCGGGTGCTGCACGGCGAGGCCGCGGCAGACCTCGCCGCCGGCGCCCCCGTCGTCACCGACGCCACCGCCGAACCCTCCCCACCCCCGCCCTCCGGCGCCTTCTCCCTGTCCTGAGGCCCCGCCCGACCGGACGCGCCGGAGCGCCGACCGGCGGCGGTTGTCGGTGGGGGCTGGGAGACTGGGCGGATGGCAGCGGGTGACCTCGACGAGCTGGTGCGGCTGCGGCGGGCGCGCGATCGGATGGACCGCGAGTACGCCGAGCCGCTGGACGTGCCCGCCCTCGCCCGGGAGGCGCTGATGTCCCCGGGCCACTTCTCCCGCTCCTTCCGCGCCGCCTACGGCGAGACGCCCTACGGCTACCTCATGACCCGCCGGATCGAGCGGGCCATGGCGCTGCTGCGCCGCGGGGACCTCACCGTCACCGAGGTCTGCATGGCCGTCGGCTGCTCCTCGCTGGGTTCGTTCAGCTCGCGCTTCACCGCCCTGGTCGGCGAGCCGCCCAGCGTCTACCGGGCCCGCGACCACGCCGCGACGCCCGCCGCCGGCCTGCCCGCCTGCCTCGCCCGGATCCACACCCGCCCGCTGCGCGGCGGCGCCGCCTCCGCGCGTTGACCGCGCTTCGGCGCCGGGCCTAGGCTCCACCGCGAGGGGCGTCATATATGAGATATGACGATGGGGATGTTCGGGAACAGGGAGGCGCGGTGGCGGTGCAGGACCGGATCAGTGCGGTGCGGGTGTCGCGTGCGATCCTGCCGCTGGCGGCGCCGATCAGTGACGCGAAGGTCCTGACGGGACGTCAGAAGCCACTCAGCGAGGTGCAGTTCGTCTTCGCCGAGATCCGCACCGAGGGTGGCGCGCGGGGCCTCGGCTTCGGTTACAGCAAGCGCGCCGGCGGCCCCGGCCTCTACGCCCACGCCCGGGAGATCGCCGGCGAGCTGCTGGGGGAGGACCCCAGCGACATCGGCCGGCTGTGGGAGAAGCTCGTGTGGGCGGGGGCGTCGATGGGCCGCTCGGGGCTGTCGGTGCAGGCGGTCGCGCCGTTCGACATCGCGCTGTGGGACCTCAAGGCGCGCCGGGCCGGCCTGCCGCTGGCCAAACTCCTCGGCGCCCACCGCGACGCGGTCCCCTGCTACAACACCTCCGGCGGCTTCCTCTCCGCCTCGATCGGCGAGGTGCTGGAGAACAGCTCGGCAGCGCTGGCGCGCGGCATCGGCGGGATCAAGATCAAGGTGGGCCACCCGGACGCCGCCGCCGACCTGGCCCGGCTGGAGAAGGTCCGCGAGCACCTCGGGCCGGACGTGCCGCTGATGGTCGACGCCAACCAGCAGTGGGACCGCGCGCAGGCGATCCGGATCGGCCGCAGCCTGGAGCGGTTCGGCCTGGTCTGGATCGAGGAGCCGCTGGACGCCTTCGACGCCGAGGGCCACGCCGCCCTGGCCCGCGCGCTCGACACCCCGATCGCCACCGGAGAGATGCTCACCTCCGCCGCCGAACACGCCCGGCTGATCGAGCTGGGCGCCTCGGACTTCGTGCAGCCGGACGCGCCGCGCGTCGGCGGCATCACCCCCTTCCTCAAGGTGACGGCGCTGGCCGACCACCACGGCCTGTCGCTGGCCCCGCACTTCGCCATGGAGATCCACGTCCACCTCGCCGCCGCCTACCCGCGCACCGCCTGGGTGGAGCACTTCGAGTGGCTGGAGCCTTTGTTCGAGGAGCGGCTGGAGACCGCGAACGGGAGGATGCTGGTGCCGGCGCGCCCCGGACTCGGACTCACCCTGAGCGAGCAGGCCCGGGCGTGGACGGTGGAGAGCGAACGGTTCGGCTCCGCGGAGGCGGACCGGGGCTGACCGCGAACAGGCGGCGACCTGAGGAAGAAGGAGGACTCGTGGGGACGACGCGGGCCGGCGCGGCGCGGGCAGCGGACCACACGCCTGACCACACGCCGGACTGGCCGGTGGACGAACTGGCCGCCAGGGCCCGTGAACTGGCCGAGGACGCCCGGCACGCCGGCGGACGCAGGCTGCTGGGCATCGTCGGCGCGCCCGGCGCGGGCAAGTCCACGCTGGCGGAGGCAATCTGCGCCGCCCTCGGGCCCGCGCTCGCCGCGCGCGTCCCGATGGACGGCTTCCACCTGGCCAACCGGGTGCTGCGCGAGCTCGGCCTGGCCGAACGCAAGGGCTCCCCGCCCAGTTTCGACGCCGGCGGCTTCCGCGCGCTGCTCCGCCGTCTCCGCGCCGTAGACGAACCCGTCGTCTACGCACCGGAGTTCGTCCGGGAGTGGGAGGAGCCGGTGGCGGGTGCGCTCGCGGTGCCGCGCGAGGTGCCGCTGGTCGTCGTCGAGGGCAACTACCTGCTGCTGGACGAGGGCGACTGGCACGGCACGCCGGAACTGCTCGACGAGACCTGGTTCCTGGCCCCGGAGGAGACGGCGCGCCGCGAGCGCCTGATCGCCCGCCACCTCCGCTACGGCCGTAGCCGCGCCGACGCGGAGGCCTGGGTCGCCTCCAACGACGACCCCAACGCCCGGGTCGTCGCCGCCACCGCGCACCGCGCCGATCGGGTGCTGCGTCCGCTCAGCAGCCCGCGCTGACCAGGCCCGGCCTCCCGCCCGTGGCCGCCGAGCCGGTCGCCGAGCCGGCCGCCGAGGCGGCGGCCGAGGGCAGTGCCAGTTCGGCCCAGACCCGCTTCCCGCGCGGCGTCGGGTCGACGCCGAACCCCACCGCGAACGCGGCGACCAGGAGCAGTCCCCGTCCGCACTCGGCGTCCGCCGACGGGGAACGCGGGGCGGCCGGGACGGCGGAGCTGCCGTCGCCCACCTCCATCCGCACCCGCCCGCCGGCCCGGGTCAGGCACACCGTCACCGGCGCGCCCGGCGCGTGTACGACGGCGTTGGTGACCAGTTCCGAGACGACGAGCAGGAGGGTGTCCACGGCATCCCCCGCCAGCCGCGGGCGCCAGGCCTGAACGGCCTCGGCCAGCTGCCGCCGCACCCCGGGCACGGCCTCCGGGCGGGCGGGTGCGACGATCCGGACCTGGGTCATGTCTCTCCATCCGCGAGGACCGAGTGAGCAGGCGACGGCGAGAGGCCGGCTGAGGCCCCTCGTCCGTCCCCTCAACCGATCACGCCGCGCCGAGGATGCGGTTCCCGGCAGTGATTTGCGTATACCGAGGGTTGCCGCTCGAACGGGCGGACGCGCGGGGCGCCCGGGTGCGAGAGCGATCGCCCGCCGCCGGCCCTCGGTATCGGTACTCGGTCAGTACCCTCCGCCGGACCCGTAGCCGCCCGAGCCGCCGCTGCTCCCGCCGCCGCTGGACGCCCCGCCGCCGGACGTGGTGGTGATCGCCTGCCCGGCCGGGCCCAGGACGTACCAGGGCGCGCCGAAGGCGTCGACGCCCTGGCCGTGGGTCGTGCCGGTACCGCCGTCGCCGGCGTAGTAGTACAGCGGATGCCCGGCGTAGGTGACCTGGGTGCTGCCGTCGGAGCGGGTGGTGGTGCCCAGCAGCGAGGAGCGGGTGCCGGAGCCGGCGGCAGGCTTCCCGTGCGTCACGTCCGGCGGCCAGCTGGTCGCGCAGGCGCCGGTGCAGGTGGACATGGAGCCGTGGTCGGCCTGGAACAGGTACAGGGTCCGGCCGGAGCCGTCCACGAGGATCTGCCCGACCGGGGACTGCGAGGTCCGCACCGTCGCGGCGCCCGCTGCGGACGCCGCGCCGGACGACTGCGGGGTGACGGCGGCCTGCGTCCCGGACGAGCAGCCGGCGGCCAGTGCCGCCGCTGCCGCCGCGCCCGCCGCCGACAGAGCCAGGACCCGAACGCTTCTCATGGCTCGCTTCTTTCGCTGGGGTGGAGTCGTGCGGACCGGCCGCCCCGCCTGCGTCGCGCTCGGTGCGCACCCGCCGCGCGGCGGCCTGTCTGCTGCTACGCCACCCGCCCGGGGGCGGTTCAGCGATCGTGCGCGGCTCCCGGGCCCGGTTCGGCTGCCGTGGCGCCGCCGGGGGAGGCGGCCTCCGGGGCCGGGGCCGCACTCGCGGCCGATGCCGCCGACGCGGCATCCGTCGGCGTGGCGAGCGCGGAGTCCGCCACGCCGGCGCCGGTACCAGCGCCCGCGCCCGTGCACACCGGCTCCGCCGCCGCGCGCTGCGGCTTGCCGCGCAGCGCCGAGGCGATCGCGCCGACCACCGCCATCACTGCGGCGGCCGTGAACACGGTGACCAGGCCGTCGTGGAAGGGCCCGGAGACCAGCCGGGGGAAGAAGGTGTGGCCGGTGAGCACCGCCGCGTTGTGCGCCGGGAGCCGCTGCAGTGTGCCGGAGGGCCCCAGCAGCTGACCGATCGGGTTCTTGCCGAGGAAGGTCGCGAACAGCGTGGAGACCGGTGGCAACGAGGCGAGCTGCTGCGCCGTCGAGGCCGGCACGCCCTGGGCGCGAAGCCCGGCGGAGAGCGTGTGCGGCAGCGAGTTCGCCAGGCCGATGATCATCAGCGAGAAGAACAGGCCGATGGAGAGCGCGGTGCCCGAGTTCTGGAAGGTCGAGCGCATCCCGGAGGCGACCCCGCGCCGGTTCGGCGGCACGCTGCCCATGATCGCCGAGGTGTTGGGCGCCGAGAACATGCCCTGCCCGAGCCCGCTGACCAGCAGCAGCGCGGCGAAGGCGAGGTAGGGGAAGTCGACCGGCAGCGAGAGCAGCCCGACGAACGACGCGGCCACCAGCAGCAGTCCGGTGGTGGAGAACAGCCGGGCGCCGAACCGGTCGGAGAGGTAGCCGGAGACCGGGCCGCCGAGCAGGAAGCCGACGGTGAGCGGCAGCATGAAGATGCCCGCCCACAGCGGGGTGTCCTCGAAGGCGTAGCCGTGCAGCGGAAGCCAGATCCCCTGCAGCCAGATGATCAGCATGAACTGCATGCCGCCGCGCGCGACCGCGATCAGCAGCGCGGCGAGGTTCCCGGCCGCGAAGGCCCGGATCCGGAACAGCCGGAGCTGGAACATCGGCTCGGCGATCTTCGTCTCGGCCACGCAGAAGGCCACCAGCAGCGCCGCGCCGCCGGCCAGCCCGGCGATCACCCAGGGGTTCGTCCAGCCGGTGGAGTGCCCGCCATAGGGCTGGATGCCGTAGGTGACGCCGGCCAGCAGCACGCCGGCGCCGGCGGTGAAGGTCAGGTTGCCGACCCAGTCGATCCGGCCCGGCCGCCGCGCGCCGATCTCGCGCAGCGAGCGGTAGGACCAGATCGTGCCGACCACGCCGATCGGGACGCTCAGCCAGAACACCGCGCGCCAGTCCACCGTCGCCAGCAGGCCGCCGGCCAGCAGACCGAGGAACTGCCCGGCCAGCGCGGTGATCTGGTTGACGCCCAGCGCCATGCCGCGCTGCCGCGCCGGGAAGGCGTCGGTGAGGATCGCCGCCGAGTTCGCCATCAGCATCGAGCCGCCGACGGCCTGCACCACCCGGAAGCCGATCAGCCACAGCGCGCCGCCGGCCCCGCGCAGCGGATCGAGGGAGAGCGCCAGCGAGGCCGCCGCGAAGATCGCGAAGCCCAGGTTGTACATCCGGACCCGGCCGAACATGTCGCCCAGCCGGCCGAGCGCCACCACCAGGACCGCGGTGACCAGGGTGTAGCCGAGGATCATCCACAGCAGGAAGCCGATGTTGCCGGGGGAGAGCGGGTCCAGCCCGATGCCGCGGAAGATCGCGGGCAGCGAGATGATCACGATCGAGGCGTCGACGGACGAGATCAGCACGCCCATGGTGGTGTTGGACAGCGCGACCCACTTGTAGCGCTCCCCGCGCCCCCCGCCGCCGTCCGCGGCGGCGCCCACGCCGGCCGCCCTGGCACTCCCGCCCGCCGTCGCCGGGCCGGTTCCGCCCTCGGATATCCCCGCCATCACAGCCTCTCCGCCAGTCTGTCGAGCAGCGGCAGCACCGCGTGCAGCCGCTCACGCTCCTCGGGTGTGAACTCGGCCTGCAGCGTGGCGGCCAGTTGCCGCACCACCACCGAGCGCCGCTCGGTCACCACCCGGCGCCCCGCCTCGGTCGGCTCGACCACGGCGCGCCGCCGGTCCACGGGGTGGGTGGTGCGGCTGATCAGGCCCTTCTTCTCCAGCGCGGCCACGGTCACGGCCATCGCCTGCGGCCGCACGCCCTCGGCGGCGGCGAGCCGCCCGGGCGACTCCGGGCCGTCCCGCTCCAGCCGGGCCAGCGCCGAGGCCTGGGACAGGCTCAGATCGCCGACGCCCGCCTTGACCTGCCGTGTCCTGCGCGCGATCCGGCCGACGAACAGCCGGAGCGCCGCCCCGAGTTCGACCGCCTCGCGGCCCGGGGCAGGGCCGGCGGGGCCGGGGGCGCCTTCTCGTCCGTCCACGAACGCTCAGCCTACATTGATAAACCCGTGGTAACTATCGGGCGGCCCCGGCCGGTGTTTCCCCGCCACCGGCCCGGGCACCCGCCGGGCCATGCACACACCCGCCTCCACGTCCCCGCCCCGCCGCCCCTCGGGCGAACGGACCGCCCTGGTCACCGGCGCCTCGCGCGGGCTGGGGCTGCTGGTCGCCGAGGAACTCGGCCGGCGCGGCCACGACCTGCTGATCTGCGCCCGCGACGAGCGGGAACTCGCGCGCGCCGCGGAGCGGCTGCGCGCCACCGGCGTCCGCGTCCACGCCCTCGCCTGCGACCTCGCCGACCCCGGCACCGCCGACACCCTGGTACGCGCCGCGCGCGAGTACGCCGGCGGGCTGGACGTCCTGGTCAACAACGCCGGCATGATCTCGGTCGGCCCCCTGGACTCGCTGACCGAGCAGGACTTCCGCGAGGCGATGGAGCTGATGTTCCACGCCCCGCTGCGGCTCACCCTCGCGGCGCTGCCGCTGCTGCGGGAGAGCCGGGCCGGCCGGATCGCCACCATCACCTCGCTCGGCGGCCGGATCTCTCCGCCCCACCTGCTGCCGTACTCCTGCGCCAAGTTCGCCGCGGTCGGCTTCTCCGAGGGCCTGCGCGCGGAACTGGCCGGCTCCGGGGTGACCGTCACCACCGTGGTCCCCGGGCTGATGCGCACCGGCTCGCACCTCGCGGCCGAGTTCACCGGTGCGGCCGAGCGCGAGTACGCCTGGTTCGCGGCCGGCGCCGGGCTGCCGGGACTGTCCATCGACGCCGGGCGGGCCGCCCGGGCCATCGTCCGCGCGATCGAGCACGGCCGGGCGGAGCTGGTGCTCAGTCCCGCCGCGAAGGCCGCCGTCCGGCTGCACGGCGTCGCGCCGGCGACCACCACCAGGCTGCTGGGCGCCATGGCCCGGCTGCTGCCCGCCGCGCCCGAGGACGCGCGGCGGCGGCGGGCGGAGGCCGGCGGGCGCCGGGTCCCGGGCGCGGAGGCGGCGCGCCGCCTGGACTCGCGGCTGCTCGGCCGGATCACCGCCCTGGCCGACCGCGCGGCGGGCCGCCACAACGAGCCGGGCGGCGCCTCCGGGGCCGCGGGCGCGACGGGGCCCGCGTAGCCGTACCTGCTCGCCCGTGCGGCATGTCTCACACGGGTGACCGCGGGATGCGCGGGTAGGGTCGCCGCATATGCGTGGCATTCGATGGATTCGCACACGGGTACCGACGCGGTCGGCGGCCGACCCCCGGCACGCCGCCGGAGGCCCCGAGACCGCGGCGGCCCCCGCCGATGGGGCCCACCGGACCGGCCGGTCGGCTCCCGCCGGGCGCGTCGCGCGCCGCAGGGCCGCCGGGCGCCGGCGCCGGCGGCGGATGGCGGCCTGGACCGCGGCGGTGGCCGTACTCGCGGGCGCCGCGGCGGGAGCGAACGCCTGCGGCTCCGGGGGCGGCGCGCCGGCCGGCTCGGCGAGCGGCACCCCCGCGGGTTCCGCCGGGGCCGCGAGCTCGGCGCCGGCCTCCGGCGGCTCCCCGACGGCGGCCGGAGCGCCCTCCGGCGCGGGCACCTCCGCGCCCGGGGCGGCGAACCCGGCGCGTCCCGGCAGCTCCGAGGCCGCCCCCGCGAACGCCGCCGCCTGCACCCGCGCCCGGCTGGCGTCCTGGCCGGTACGCAGGCTGGCCCTGCTGACCGTGGCCGTGCCCGCCCCGGAGACCGACCCGGCGCAGGCCGTGCCCGAGGTCGCGGACGGCGCCGGCGGCGTGATCCTCTTCGGCTCCTCCGCCCCGGCCGACCTGGGCAGCCGGATCTCCGCGCTGCGCGCGCACGTCCCGGGCGGGCACGGCCTGCTGGTGATGACCGACGAGGAGGGCGGCGGCGTCCAGCGGATGGCGAACCTGGTGGGCTCGCTGCCCTGGGCCGCCTGGATGGGGCAGCACTGGAGCGCCGGCCGCATCGAGTCCGAGGCCGCGCGCACCGGCGCCCGGATGGCGGCGGCCGGCGTGAACATGGACCTCGCCCCGGTGGCCGACGTCGACGGACGCCAGGTGCCCCCCGGCCCGACCGACCCCGACGGCCTGCGCTCCTTCAGCGGCGATCCGGGGAAGGCCGGCGAGGACGCGGCGGCCTTCGCCCGCGGGCTGCGCCGCGCCGGAGTGATCCCGGTCCTCAAGCACTTCCCCGGGCTGGGCGGCTCCACCGCCAACTCCGACGACACCAGCGCCGCCACCCTCCCCTGGGCGCAGCTGCGCACCCGGGGCCTGCCGCCGTTCCGCGCCGGGATCGACGCCGGGGCGCCGGCCGTGATGGTCGCCAACAACAGCGTCCCCGGGCTGTCCGCGGGCCCCGCCGGGCTCTCCTCCGCCGCGGTGGGGCAGCTGCGCGAGGGGCTGGGCTTCCGCGGCCTGGTGCTGACCGACTCGCTCAGCGCCGGGGCGATCGGCAAGGCCGGGTACACCGTCCCCTCCGCGGCGGTGCAGGCGCTGCGCGCCGGGGCCGACATGGTGATGTTCGACCTGGCCTCCGCCGCGACGACCGAGGAGACCACCCGGTCGATCGCCGACGCCGTCACCGCCGCGGTCTCCCGCGGCACGCTCTCCCGCGACCGGCTGCTGGACGCGGCCGCCTCGGTGCTCGCGGTGCGGCAGGTCGATCTGTGCGGGAAGTGAGCCGGCGGGGCCCGGCTCGGCGGCGCGCGGGTCGGGCCCGCAACGATGCGGGAGCATGGCCTCCATGAGTGATCGCGCAGTGCCCGACGTGAACCCGCCCGCACGTCTGGACGCGGACGCCGTACGGGAGTTGGAGCAGACCCGGCTGGACTGGCGGTTCAAGGCGGTCCCGCCGGAGGCCGACGGCCTGACGGTCCGTCAGTACCTGGAGCGCCGGCCGAGGTTGTCGGACCTCGGTACGCCGCTGCTGACCCTGGACGCGGGCGCGCTCGACCACAACACCCGCACGGTCGCCGACTGGGCGCGCGAGTCCGGCGTGCTGCTCGCCCCGCACGGCAAGACCACCATGGCGCCGCAGCTGTGGCAGCGCCAACTCGCCGCCGGGGCCTGGGCGATCACCGTGGCCAACCTTCCGCAGCTGCGCGTCGCCAGGGCGTTCGGCGTGAGCCGGCTGCTGCTCGCCAACCCGCTGCTCGACCCGGCCGGACTCGCCTGGGTGGCCCGGGAGTTCGCCGCCGACCCGGGCTTCTCGCTGCTGTGCTGGGCCGACGGCGAACGTGCCGTCGCGCTGATGGACGAGGCGCTGCGGGCGGCCGGCGCCGAGCGGCCGATGGAGGTCTGCGTGGAACTCGGCGGCCCCGGCGGCCGCACCGGCGCCCGCGACGAGGAGACCGCCCTCCGGACCGCCGAGGCCGTCCGCCGCTCACCGGTGCTGGCCCTGGCCGGCGTCGGCGGCTACGAGGCGGCCGTGGCCGGCGAGGGCGAGGCGGACACGCGGCGGGCGGCCGTCGACGCCTACCTGCACCGGCTCGCCCGGGTGCACCGGCGGCTGGCCGACCGCGGCGACTACGGCGACCCGGCCGCCCGCGCCGGATCGGCGAGCGCCCGCCCGGTGCTCACCGCGGGCGGCAGCTGCTTCCCGGACCAGGTGGCCGAGGTGCTCGGCGGCGCGGCGGCGGAGACCGGGGCCGTGGTGGTGATCCGCTCCGGCGCCTACCAGGTGCACGACGACGGCCTGTACCGCGACTCCTCGCCGTTCGGGCGCCCGGGCAGTGCCGGGGCGGCACCGGGGGCCCCGGCACTGCGCTCGGCCATGCACGCCTGGTCCCGGGTGCTCTCCCGCCCCGAGCCCGGGCTCGCGCTGCTCGACGGCGGCCGGCGGGACCTGTCCTTCGACGCGGGCCTGCCCGCACCGCAGCTGGTGCGCGGCGGCCCGGTGCTGGCGGGGGAGGGAGCCGCGGCCGAGGTCACCGCGCTCAACGACCAGCACGCCTTCGTCCGCGGCCCCGGCACGGCGCTGCTGCGCGTCGGCGACGTGGTGCGGCTGGGCCTGTCGCACCCGTGCACGGTCTTCGACCGCTGGACGCTGATCCCCGTCCTCGACGACGCGGACGCGGCGGATCCGGCGGTGGTGGACCTGGTCCGGACGTTCTTCTGAGCTGCGGCGCAGCTAACCTGGGCGGCGGACGGGCGAGCAGCGGCGGACGAGGGGGCGACGGACATGGCGGAGCAGCGGGGCGAGGCCGGCGCCCCCGAGCCCGGCGGCGCACTGGCCGTCGAGCAGCGCCGGCACTGGGAGGCCACCTACACCGCGCACCCCGGCATGTACGGCGACCGGCCCTCGGCGCCCGCCGATCACGCGGCCGGGGTGTTCCGCGAGGTGGCCGCCCGCGCCGGCGCGACCGGGGGCCCGGGAGCCCGTCCGCCGGAGGTGCTGGAGCTCGGCGCGGGTCACGGCCGGGACTCCCGCTGGTTCGCCCGCCAGGGTTTCGCCGTCCGCGCCGCCGACTTCAGCCCGGTCGGGCTGGCCCAGCTGCGCGAGGCCGCCGAGCGGGACGGCACGGCCGGGCGGATCACCACGATGACGCACGACGTCCGCGAGCCGCTCCCGCTGCCGGACGGCTCGGTGGACGGCGTCTTCGCGCACATGCTGCTGTGCATGGCGCTCACCACGCCGCAGATCGCCGCCCTGGTCGGGGAGGTGCGGCGGGTGCTGCGCCCGGGCGGCGCCTTCGTCTGGACCGTCCGGCACACCGGCGACGCCCACTACGGCGCGGGCACCGGCCACGGCGACGACATCTGGGAGCACGGCGGCTTCGCGGTGCACTACTTCTCCCGCGCGCTGGTGGACCGGCTCGCCGAGGGCTGGGAGCTGGTCGAGTGCCACCCCTTCGAGGAGGGCGAGTTGCCGCGCCGGCTGTGGCGGGTGACCATGGTGCGACCGTGAGCGGGGTGCTCCGCGTTCGCGGATGCGGCCAGCCGGTGGTGTGAAAACCGGGCCGGGGGACGGGTCGACTTTCGCGCACCGGTCGGGCGCGAGTAGATTCCGGCGTGCTCGGCGATCAAGGCCGGGCGGCGGAACGACTTTGCGAGGACGACGTGATGGACGCAGGCACGCTGACCCTGGCCATGAGCGAGGCCACCCGGAACGCCTACATCTGGTGGGCGATCATGCTGGTCGTCTTCATCGTGGGCGCCATCGGGGCCTGGTCGAACAACCGCTGACGGTGCGACCGCCCTGCCGGGCCGCCGGTCGCCGGCTCCGCCGCGTGAGGGGCGGGCCGGTGACCGGCGGCCTTTCGGCGTGCGCCCAGCCGTCGCCCGGCGCCCAGCCGCCCCCCAGCGCTCAGCCGCCGCCCAGCGCCGCCCGCGCGGCGGTGAGCGCCTGCGCGGCATAGCCGCGGCCGAACAGCACGGTGTGCACCAGCAGCGGGAAGAGCTGGTGCAGCGGGACTCGGCCGGTCCAGCCCGGCGCGAGCGGCGCGGCCTCGTGGTAGGCGGCCAGCACGCGGTCCAGGTGCGCGCAGCCGAACAGGCGCAGCATCGCCAGATCGCTCTCGCGATGGCCGCCGTGCGCGGCGGGGTCGATCAGGTGCACGCCCCGCCCGTCGCGCGACCACAGCACATTGCCCGACCACAGGTCGCCGTGCAGGCGCGCGGGCGGCTCCGTCGGCCCCGCGAGCTCCGGCAGGCGGTCGCACACCCGCTCGACGACGGCGGCCTCGTCCGCCGAGAGCGTGCGCGAGTCCACGGCCCGCCGCAGATAGGGCAGGATCCGCTGCTCGGCGAACCAGGACGGCCAGTCGGGCCCGTCGCCCTGCCGGTCGTCCGGCCCGCCCGGCGCGGAGTTGCGCATCGGGGCCCGTCCGATCCAGGCGTCCCGCGGGCCGCCGGGCGGTGCCGCGCCGAAGGCGGGCGCACCGGCGGCGTGCAGGGCCGCCAGCGCGCGGCCGAAGCGCTCGGCGGCGAGGGGCGTGGGCGCGCCCTCCTCGACCAGGCCGATCACCAGCCAGTCGGCGTCCGCCGCGTACACCGGAGGCAGCCGCACCCCGTCCGCGGCGGCGCCGGTCACTCCCTCCGCGGCCTCGGCCAGCCAGCGCAGGCCGGCGGCCTCGGCGGCCGCCGCGCCCCGGCCGGAGCCGCGCTTGACCACGGCGCTCCCCGGCGGCCCGTCCAGTTCCAGCCGCAGCGGCCCGCCGCCCAGGGCCCGCACGCCCCGCACCGTGCGCCCGGTGAGCCGTTCCGCGGCGGCCACCGCCTCCGCGCTGCCGTCCATGTCGCGCCCTCCCGGATCGTGCCTCCGCTGCCCGGCTACCCCTCGACGGCCGCGAGCAGGCCCGGCATCGCCGCCTCGATCAGATCCAGCATCTCCTCGAAGCCCTCCGGCCCGCCGTAGTACGGATCCGGGACGTCGAGGTCGCCGAGGGGCGAGGCGGGGTCGTAGCTGCGGAGCAGGCGGATCCGCTCGGGGTCGCCGGTCAGGGCCTCCAGGTCCTCCGCGTGGGTGGAGTCCATGGCGATCAGCAGGTCGGCGTCCAGGTGCTCGGGCCCGACCTGGGCGGCGCGGTGCGCGGTGGGGTAGCCGCGGGCGCGCAGCGCGGCCGCGGCCCGGGCGTCGATCGGCTCGCCGGCGTGCCAGCCGCCGATGCCCGCGCTGGTCACCCGGACGGAGTCGGCGAGTCCGGCCTCCTCCAGCCGGGCGCGCAGGACCAGGGCGGCCGAGGGCGAGCGGCAGATGTTCCCGCTGCAGACGAAGCAGATGTGCACGGTCGCCAGGGTACGGGCGGGCCGGCGGGGGCGGGGCGAGGGGTGCGGCGCGGGCGGGCGCTATCGTCCGGACCGCGGCGGAAGCGGCAGGAGTACGACCCGGTCCGGAAAGGGGCAGATGTGCGCGCGGTGGTCTACGAGCGGTTCGGCGAACCCGCGGAGCTGCGGGAGGTGCCGGACCCGGCGCCCGCCCCGCACGGCGTGGTGGTGCGCGTGGAGGCCACCGGGCTGTGCCGCAGCGACTGGCACGGCTGGATGGGCCACGACCCCGACATCACCCTGCCGCACGTCCCCGGGCACGAGCTGGCCGGCGTGATCGAGGCGGTCGGCGCGGAGGTCGCGGCCGGGGGCCGCTGGAAGCCGGGCGACCGGGTGACCGTGCCGTTCGTCTGCGCCTGCGGCCGCTGCCCCGCCTGCGCGGCCGGCGACCAGCAGGTCTGCGCCGAGCAGACGCAGCCGGGGTTCACCCACTGGGGTTCCTTCGCCGAGTTCGTGGCGCTGGACCACGCCGAGGTCAACCTGGTCGCGGTGCCCGAGGGCATGGCGGCGTCCACCGCGGCCGCGCTGGGCTGCCGTTTCGCCACCGCCTTCCGCGCGGTGACCGTGCACGGCAGGCCCGCGCCGGGGGAGTGGGTGGCCGTGCACGGCTGCGGCGGTGTCGGGCTGTCCGCGGTGATGATCGCCGCCGCGGCCGGGGCCCGGGTGGTGGCCGTGGACGTCTCGGCCGAGGCGCTGGCGCTCGCCCGCACGCTCGGCGCGGCGGAGACCGTCGACGCCTCCGCGGTCGAGGACCCGGCGCGGGCCGTGCGGGAGCTCACCGGCGGCGGTGCGCACGTCTCGCTGGACGCCCTGGGCTCGCCGGTGACCTGTGCGGCCTCCGTGCGGGGCCTGCGGCGGCGCGGCCGGCACGTCCAGGTCGGCCTGCTGCCGCAGGGCGCGACGGTGCCGATGAGCCGGGTGGTCGCCCTGGAGCTGGAGGTCATCGGCAGTCACGGCATGGCCGCCCACGCCTACCCGCCGATGCTGGAGCTGGTGCGCTCCGGGCGGCTGCGCCCGGACCTGCTGGTCTCCTCCGTCATCCCGCTCGACGCCGCGCCCGCGGCCCTGGCCGCGATGGACCGCGCCGCGCCGGCGGCGGGGATCACGGTGATCGCACCGGGCGGGTGAGGCCGACGGCCTCCGGCGGTCAGGGCCTCGCCGGCGCGGAGACGCCCGCGGACGGGTGGGCGGTGGTGGTCGGGGGCGCGCACGGCTGTGCGTGCGCTCCCAGGTGCGTGCCGAGGTAGATCCCGGCCACCAGGCCGACGCCGGCCAGCCACAGATGCCGGGTCTGCTTCCAGCGGGAGGGAGCCCCGGCCTCCACCAGCCGCAACCGGCTGTACTCGGGGTTGGTGGAGGGTGGGTCGTCGCTGAACCATCCCATCGGTCTCCTCCTCGGATCGCCGCGCGCGGCGCGTGCTGCGAGTGGGCGACCAGCCTGGCACGCGGGTCTGACAGTCGGCCGGAGGCGCGAGCGAGGACGGAAGCGAGCCCGAAGCGAGCCTGAAGGGAGCGCGGGGCGGAGACGCGGGTAGGTGCGGCCGGTTGCCGGGGCCGCACCCGCCCTCACCAGGCCCGGATCTCAGCCCTCCAGGGAGGCGGCGGAGTTCGCCGAGGCCCCGGGCCGGTCCGGAGTGAGGATCCGCAGGCGCGGATCCCCGCCGTGCAGGACGGCGTGCAGGTCGTGCACGCCGGCGACCGAGGCGCCCACGCGCGCCCGCACGCCGGCCCGGGTGTGGCGCCCGTCGGTGGAGGGGATGGCGAACTCCGGCGCCCAGCACGTCGCGCGGCCGGCAAGGGCGGGGAGCCGGGTCGCTCGCCCGTGAACCGTCGGCCGCGCGCCGTGCCCCGGCGGTGAGCCCCGGCCGTGAGCCCCGGCCGTGTGCCCCGGCGGTGGCGCCCGCCGCCCTGCCCGGACGCGCCGACGGCCGCCTCCGCGCTGGAGCTGCGCTCCGGCGAGGAGACGGCCGCCGAACCGGTCGTCGCGCCGAGCGCGGGTCAGCCCGGCAGCGGGAGCGTCACCGTCGCCGGCGAGCCGGTGGGGCGGTCGTCCAGGTAGTTCATGGTGAGCCGGGTGAACCGGAGTTCGTTCGGGTGCCCCTTCCAGGCGACCGGGCGGTCGAGCCGGACCATCACCGGGAAGCTGTGGAAGTGCCCGACGGCGCAGTAGGGATCGCAGTCGTTCGCGACGTCCAGGCCGAAGGCGGTGGCGTCCGCGCCGCCCCAGGACGACCAGTCGAGATCCGCGAGGTAGTTGTTGCCGTCGGCGCAGGCCAGCATGTAGGAGTGCGGGGAGCGCCGCCCCTGGCCGCCGCAGTCCACCACGACCGTCACGCGCGCCCCGGCGGCGGCCCAGGGCGACAGGGCGTCCTGCGGGCCGGAGGCGGCCAGGGCGCTCGGGTCGGCGGCGGGGGTGGTGGTCGCCGCCGCCGAGCCCGCCGCCGAGCCCGCCGCGCCGGAGGCCTTCGGGGCGGGGGCGGCGGAGGCCGAGGCGGCGGCCGGCGTCAGTGCGGCCACCAGGGCCAGCACGGCGACGGCGAGGGTGGAACGACGCATGCTCATTCACTCCGTAGGGTCTGCTGCTGCCGGGACGATCGACGACACGGTGTGAAAGACACACTACCCAGTGTGTCCGCCCGGTTCCCAACCGGGAACCGGCTCACGGCGTCCCGACGCGGTGCGTGCAGGCGCCCCAGGCGCCGGGGCCCTGGGTGTGCAGCACGCGCTGGGCCACCGTGATCTGCTCGGCGGGCGAGGCCAGGTCGGCGCGCGGGGCGTAGCGCCCGCCGCCGGCGGCCAGCCAGGTGGAGCGGGTGAACTGCAGGCCGCCGTAGTAGCCGTTGCCGGAGGCCAGGTGCCAGCGGCCGCCCGACTCGCAGCGCGCCAGGCGGTGCCACCCGGCGACGTCCCCGGTGTTCTGCGGCGGGCGCCCCGCCGATCCGCCCGCAGAACCGTTCGCTGAGCCCCCTGCCCAGGCCGGGCGGCGGAAGCGGTGCGGGGCTGGGGAGCGGGGGACGCCGTACTCCGGGGAGCCGGTACCGCGCCGGTCCGGAACGGCCGTCCTGCCGGCCTCGGCGGCCTTCCCGGCACCGGCCGCGCGGGTGGCGGCTAGCACGCCCGGATCCTCGACCGCGGCGGTCGTCCGGCCGAAGGGCCGGCGCGGCGGCTGCGGGCGCGGATGGTGCCGCAGCGCCGAGCCTGCCGCCGACCTCCCGGGCGGCCGGCGCAGCGGCGACATCGAGAGCACGCCGCCGTAGGCCGCCTGCTGTCCGGCGGCGGCGCGGGCCGCGCCGCGCGCCTGCTGCGACCAGGCGCGGACGGGCTGCGCACGGCGCAGCGCGGTGAGCCGCGCGCCGCCAGGCACCGCTGGTGCAGCGGGCTTCCCCCCTGCCCGCGCCGCCTCTTCCATCGCCGCGGGCGCGACCGCCGCGACCACCACCACGGCCGCCGCGACGCGGACACCGATCTTCGGGGACATTCCGGACCTCCTCCCGTGCCGGCCGGGCGGCCGGCATGCGCCGTCCATCCGAAGCCCGGCCCCGGGGCCCGGCAACGGGGGAGCGCGCCGGGTGAGCCGCACGACGGGCGCGGCGCGTCCGAACAGGTGCCGTTCCGGCGCGCCGTCTGGACCGGGCCGTCCGCGGGCGCCCGACCGGTCGGCGGAATACCCCCGCGACCCGGTGGGTTCACTGGCATGTCCCGAACACATCGCCCCGGACCATGTCCCCGACCTGGAAAGAGGCCGCAGATGGCACGCAGTGAGCTCCGCCCGGTCGTCACACTCCGCTCGACCGCCGGAACCGGCCACACCTATGTCACCCGCAAGAACCGCCGCAGCACCCCCGACCGGCTGTCGCTGCGCAAGTACGACCCGGTCGCGGGCCGGCACGTGGAGTACCGCGAGAGCCGGTGACCGCGCTGAGGCGCCGCGACAGGCGGCGGCGGAGGCGGTGAGGGGCGTGTGATCGTCGGTCGCGCGCCCCTCGCGCGGTCGTGCTGACGGATCGTCGGCCCGAAACACCGGGCGCCCTTGCCGGGCGCGGCGGCCAGGGCCGACGATGGCCGGGGGAGGGGGAACCGGATGAGCAATGAGGAACGGCGGGCCTGGTCCTTCACCGACGACCGCGGGGTCGTCGTCTCGGCCGCGGCGGTGCCCCGGCGCATCGTCGCCTACGTGGGCGCGGGCGCGGCCCTGCACGAGCTGGGCGTCACCCCCGTCGCCGTCTACGGCTCCGGCCACGACGCCGGGCGGGCGCGCCCGGATCCGGTGAAGTCCGGCTCCCTGCCGTGGACGGCCACACGCTACCTCCGCGCCGGCGAGGGGCGGGACGGCTTCGCCTTCGATGTCCTGGCGTCCCTCGACCCGGACCTGATCGTCGACCTCACCTACGACGGCGAGCACCCCTACGCCCTGCCCCGCGACGCCGACAGCGGGCGCCTGATCACCCTCGACGTCGGATCGAAGACCGAACTCCCCTCCTTACTCGACCGGTTCGGGGAGCTGGCGGAGGCGCTCGGCGTCCCGCCGGACGCGCCCTGGCGCACGGAAGGCCGCGAGCGCCTGCGACACGCCGAGCGCGCCCTGCGCGACGCCACCGCCGCCGCGCCCGCCCTGACCGCCGTCGCCCTCTCTCCGGCCGACCGCGAGCACGCCTATGTCGCGCGCCCTCAGGCTTGGCCGGAACTCCGGCACCTGACCGGAGTCGGGCTGCGCCTGACCGCGCCCGCGCCGGGCGAGGGCGGCAACTGGGCGCGGCTGAGCTGGTCCGAGGTCGCGGGGCTGGGCGCCGCCCTGGTCCTCGCCGACTCGCGCGCGAGCGCGCCGCCGGTCGAGAGCCTCGCCGACGTTCCCGGCTGGCGGGAGATCACCGGCCGCGCCCACGTCGTGCCGTGGAACCCGGAACAGCCGCCCGCCCCGGTGTCCGTGGCGGCCCAGCTCACCCGCATCGCCGACGCCCACCGCCGCGCCGCGGCCGGGGCGGAGCGCAGCCGCTGAGGCCGAGCGGCCGAGCCGGCACGGCCGAGGCAGAACCGCTGCGCCGCCGCCGGCGTCCTTGGCGGCGGGGTGCCGAGGGGCCGGGTGTGGCCGCGGCGGCGGCCGTCGGCGCGGACTGAGCGGCGCCGGCGTTCCCGCCCGTGGTCAAGATCGCCCGCGCCCGGGCATACTGGCGGCCGCCGCCGCACCGCGGACGCGCAGCCCGTTTCGTCGCCGGCCGGGATCCCGGCGGAGGGAGCCCACACCCGTGTCGGACGCGTCATCCTTCCTGCTGGAGCACCTGCACGCGGCGGGTCTGACGGACGTCGTCGCCGTCGCGCCGGCGACGGGCGGCCTGGCCGCAACCGCCGGCATCGCACAGCGAGCTGACGGTACGTCAGTCTTCGTCAAGGCCTTCGACGAGCCCTCGCCGGATGCCGAGGACGCCTTCGTCGCGGAGGCCGAAGGGCTCACCGTGCTGCGGAGGACGGGCGGGGTCGCCACGCCCGGCATCGTGCTCGCCGACCGCGAGCTGCTCGTGCTCTCGACGCTGCGGCCCCGGCCGATCACCGAGGCGTTCTGGGAGCGGCTCGCGCACGACCTGGCCCGCCTGCACACCACCACCCGGCACCCGCGCTTCGGTTGGCACCGGGACAACTGGCTGGGCCGCCGCCGGCAGGTCAACACCTGGACCGACGACGGCTTCGAGTTCTTCGCCCGGCACCGGCTGCTGCGCTGGCTCGACGAGCCCCGCGTCCAGGCGGCGCTGGGCCCCGCGGACCGGGCGGCGCTTGAGCGGCTGTGCGACCGGCTCCCCGAACTCCTGCCGGACAAGCCGGCCTGCCTCACCCACGGCGACCTGTGGGCGCAGAACGTCATGGCGAGCCCGGACGGCCGGCCCGCGCTGATCGACCCGGCCGTCTCCTGCACCTGGGCCGAGGTCGACCTCGCGCACCTGTGGACCACCGCGCCGCCGCCCGAGGCGGAGGTCTTCTTCGGCCTCTACGCCGAGTTGACCGGACTCGACCGCGACTGGCGCGCCCGGATGCCGATCCTCCAGCTGCGCCAGCACCTCGCCGTGATCGCCCAGTTCGAGCCGGACTGGGGCGCCGCGGACCTCGTGCGGGCCACCCTCGCCCCTTTCCGCGCGACCCGGGGCTGAACGCCGCCCGGCCCCCGGCCCGCGCGGATCCCGAACCTGTCCGGTTCTCCGGGACAGGTTCGGGGATCCGGCGACCAGCCCGTGGGGCACGCCGTGGGCGTCGACTCCCACCCCGTGCCCGGCTTGCCGCCGGGCCCGGTGGGGTGCCGTGGTGAGTCCCGGAGGGTCCGCCCGGCCTGGAGGCGCACCGCCGGAGATCGCCTGTGGTCTGTACCAATATTGGCGAGTGGTCTTGACCAATCTGGTCCTGTGCACGTAAAAAGCTGTCACCTTGCCGGTCCACCCGACGCGGCAGGGCGCGCGATCTCCACAACTCCTCTCCCTGGGTGGGCTCATGCGGATCGGACAACGGATTCTTCACACGGCACTGGCGGCCGGCTCCGCCCTCGGGCTGGCGGTCGGCGGTGCGGCGCTCACGGTGGCCTCGGCCCCCGCCGCGCAGGCGGACACCACCTGCGCGGCGGCGTGGAGCGCCACCGCCGTCTACACCGCCGGCATGCAGGCCAGCGAGAACGGGATCAACTACACCGCCAACTGGTGGACCCAGGGCAACGACCCGGCCACCAACAACGGTGGCAGCGGCTCCGGCCAGCCCTGGACCTCCAACGGCGCCTGTACCGGCGGGTCCACGGGCGGAACGGGCGGAACCGGTGGCACCGGTGGTACGGGTGGCACCGGTGGTACGGGTGGTACGGGCGGCACGGGTTCGGTGAGCGGCCTGCTCTTCAGCCCGTACAAGGACGTCACCGTCAACATGAACTGGAACACCAACACCATGCAGTCGGCCGCGGGCGGGTCCGTGCTGCCGCTGGTGGGTTCCGGGAGCATGGTCTCCACCTACGTCCCCAAGCTGCCCGCGATCTCGCTGGCTTTCGCGACCGGGGCCTGCGGCAGTGAGAACTGGGGCGGCGTCGCCGGCGCCACCTGGGCCTCCGCGAACATCCCCCAGCTGCAGGCCGCCAACCTCAAGTACGTGGTCTCCACCGGCGGCGCGGCCGGCACCTTCACCTGCGCCTCCACCTCCGCGATGGACTCCTTCATCGCCCGCTATTCCAGCCCCGACCTGGTCGGCATTGACTTCGACATCGAAGGCGGCCAGAGCCAGAGCGACATCCAGAACCTGGTCGCTTCCGCGGCCGGCGCGCAGGCGCAGTACCCGAACCTGCAGTTCTCCTTCACGCTCGCCACGCTGGGCGCCTCCGACGGCAGTTACAGCGGGGTCAACTCGCTCGGCAACGAGGTCGTCCAGGCGGTGCTCGGCTCCGGCCTGAAGAACTACGTCATCAACCTGATGACCATGGACTTCGGCAACGCCTCCAGCAGCGTGTGCGTCGTCTCCAACGGCAGCTGCGAGATGGCGCAGTCGTCGATCCAGGCGGTGACCAACCTGGAGCACACCTACGGGATCCCGGCGAGCAAGATCGCTGTGACCCCGATGATCGGCATGAACGACGCCACCACCGAGACCTTCACCCCCGCGGACGCGGACACGCTGAGCTCGTACGTGCGCAGCAACGGGCTGGCCGGGGTGCACTTCTGGTCCCTGGACCGCGACACCCCCTGCTCCAGCTCGTACGCGTCCCCGACCTGCGACTCCGTGCCCAGCACCACGCCGCTGGAGTACACCAACAAGTTCATCAGCGACCTCGGGTTCTGACCGGAACCCCCGGACGGGAAGCCGGCCGGGCCGCGCACGAAGCATCGTGCGCGGCCCGGCCGCCGTTCACCGACCCGTCTGACCGGCGGTCAGATCAGGTGCCGGGCGAAGAACCTGGCCCCGGCGTCCGTCTCGTGTGCGGGGACACCCTTGTGGCCGCCGAGGTTGGCGTGCAGGGTCTTCTCCGCGCTGCCGAAGGCGTCGAAGAGATCGAGTGCCGCCTGCCGGTCGTTCGCCTCGTCGTCCCACTGCAGCAGCACCTGCAGCGGGATCGTGAGCCGCCGGGCCTCCTCCACCGTGCTCGCCGGCACGGAGCTGCCGGCGAACAGGTTGGCGGCGGCGATGCGCGGCTCGGTCAGCGCCAGCCGGATGCCGATCGCGATGAAGCCGCCCTCGTACCCGACCGGACCGCCGATCCCGGGCAGGGCGAGGAGGGCGTCCAGAGCGGCGCGCCACTCCGGGACCGCCTCCTCGACCAGCGGGAGGACCAGGGCGTCGACGAACGGGCCGAGCGGCTCGCCGGCCGCCATCGCCTGCCGGAACTCGGCGAGGGCCCGTTCCCTGGCGGCCGAACGGGGCCGCTCGCCGCTGCCGGCGAGCTCGAGGGTGGCCGCGGCGAAGCCGTACCGGGCCGCGTAGTGCCGGGCCCGGGCCGTGAAGCGCGGGCGCATCCGGCCGAGGTCACCGGGGTGACCGATCAGGATCAGCGGCGCCGGCTTCTCCGGCGCGGGCGTGGAGGCGGGCGTCCACAGGATGCCGGGAATCCCGTCGAGGGTGAACCCGCGCTCGACGACACCGTCGTCGATGCGTCCTTCGGAAGTGAAAGAGAGCTTCATGGTCGTGCCTTTCGAGAGCGCTGGAACGGCGCTCCCGGACGACGACCTATCGCCCGACCGTGACCCCGGAGGGGAGCACCCACGTCGATACTGCGTTCACGGGTACCACCTCCTCGTTCTCTCGCACGGCCTCCAGGAGCGTACCAGCGGCCCGCGCGACGCTGCCGGTCTTTTCAGCGGGCGGGAGCCTCCGCGGCCAGCCGGTACACCGAGATGTGGGAGGCCGACTCCGCGGTGAACTCCGCCCCCTGCCAGTCGGCGTGCCGGGACTCCAACTCGAAGCCGGACAGCCGGGCCATCAGATCGAGTTCCGACGGCCAGATGTAGCGCAGCGGGGTGCGGAAGAGCCGGGCCTCCCGGCTGCCGTCCCGGAAGTGGAAGTGATGGGCCGTCAGGACCTGGCTGACCGGGTCGACGCTGTGCACGCACAGGTAGCCGGGCGCGGACCGCCAGACGGTGCCGGTCTGCCCGGGCGGCATGAGGCGCAGCTCCGGCACCCACATCTCCAGCGCGAACCGGCCGCCCGGCGCGAGGTGGCGGGCCGCGTTGCGGAAGCACTCCACCTGCTCGTCCTGGGTGAGCAGGTTGTAGATCGTGTTGTAGACCAGGTACACCAGCGTGAACTCGCCGGGGACCCGGGTGGTCGCCATGTCCCCGAGGTGGACGGGGACGCTGTCGGGTCCGGCCTTGGTACGCAACTGGTCGACCATGGGCCGGGAGAGCTCGATGCCGGTGACGGGCACGCCGCGGCGGGCGAGCGGGACGCCGATGCGGCCGGTGCCGATGGCGAACTCCAGCGCGGGGCCGCCGGCGGCGAGTTCGGCGAGCCGGTCGACGGCGGGCTCGACGGCGTCGTCGGCGAACATCCCGGCACCGGGCGTGTCGTAGCTCGCCGCGGCCTCCTCGTCCCAGATCTCCTCCTGCTTCATGAGCGTCAACTCTGGCTGTGTGTAAGGGCATTGTCTATAGGGTGGCGGCTCCGTCCGCCGCCGGCCGTCCTCGCGCACTCCAGGAGTCCCTGGACGCGAGCGGCACCGGCAGCGTGGTGTGGCGCACCACCGCCTCCCTCGCCGCCTGTGTCCGCGCCGAGGTCCCGCACCTGATGGCCGACGGCGCCGGGGGCGTCGGCGACACCACGGGCGGTGCGCTGGAGCCCTGGCCGACAGGGTGCTGAGGAACCCCGCCTTCCGTCAGTCTCCTGACGTTCCGTCAGGCGTCCTTCCACAAGGCGACGGTCTGCCACCACACTTCGGCCCGCCCGAGGTGGTCCGTCTCCTCCTCGGCGATCCTGACGACCCGCAGTCCCACCCGCTCGGTGTCCCGCACGAGTTCCGCGGCGGGGATGTCGAACATCACGCGGTCGGGCGGCGCGGGCCCGCGCCGGAGCGAGACGATCAGCAGACCCGAGGAGGCCAGCAGCGCGGCCAGGCGCTCCATCGCCCGGCCGCGCGCGTCGGGCGGCAGATGCATCCAGACCGCGGAGAGCAGGATCACCTCGAACGTCCCGTCCAGCCGGCTCAGTTCCGGCAGCGAATCCTCGACCCAGCGCACGTCCGCGTCCGGGTGCAGGCCCTGCGCCACCTCCCGCAGCTCCCGCACCGGCTCGACGGCCACCACCCGGTGGCCCCGCGCCGCCAGAGCGGCCGCGTCCCGCCCCGTGCCGGCGCCGACGTCCAGCACCCTCGCCGGCGCGGTCGGCAACAGTTGCGCGAGACGCTGCTTGAGGTCGCCGTCGCACCCCATGTACACGGCGGTGGTCCGACGGCAGTCGGCCTGCGACCAGACCGTTGTGAAGGTGATGAACGGGCTGGGCTGGATCTCCGAGTAGCAGAAGTCGGTCGTCGAGGTGCCCAACACCGTGGCCCAGGGGATCGCCTTGCGCAGCGAATCGATCTGGTTGCTCGACGCGTTCGTGGCGAGCAGGTCCGCGCCCCGTGTCCCGTCCGCCCGGGCGAAGGCCGAGACGTTCGGCGGTGTGGGATGCGCGGCCCGGTAGAAGCTCCAGACGATCCACCCGATCAGAGCGGCCACCCGCGCGGCGGCCACGCCCGCCGCCGTCGCACAGCCGGAACGAGCCTCGCGCTCAGCCATTCCTGCCGACCCCCGCCCTCTCGCCCCCGCCGTGGTCCGCCGTCCCGCAGCTGCCCGGCCCCGCCCCCGACCGCCACCCTAGGCTCAGCAGCTGTGCGTGGCAGGCATGTTGCCGACGCGTAACGATTGACATGACCGCTGCAGACGCTCAGCATGGGAGCGCTCCCACGCCGCATGCGCACGTGTCCGTCACAGCAGCCGTCCGGCCCTCGGCGACCCCCGCCCGGGCCGGGCACACTCCCGGGAGGAACTCTCGATGCCGTTCCGCAGGAGACCAGACGGCCTCCGCCGACCGCTCGCCGTCGCGGCCGGCGCCGCGCTGGCGGTCGTGGCCGCCGCGCTGCCGCTGTCCGTGGCCACGCCCGCCGGCGCCGCCACCACGAGCAGCGACGCCACCGTCAGCGTCAACGCCGGTGCCGGCCTCGGCACCGTCGCCCCCACCGCGCTCGGCGCCAACACCGCCGTATGGGACTCGGACATGAACTCCCCGCAGGTCGTCGACCTCTACAAGGCCGCCGGCATCGGCGCCCTGCGCTACCCCGGGGGCTCCTACGGCGACATCTACCACTGGGTCGACAACACGGCCCCCGGCGGCTACGTCGCCCCCGGCACCGACTTCGACGCCTTCATGGGCACCGCCAAGGCCACCGGCGCCCAGCCGATCCTGATCGCCAACTACGGCTCCGGCACTCCGCAGGAGGCCGCCGACTGGGTCCGCTACGCCAACGTCACCAAGGGATACGGCGCGAAGTACTGGGAGATCGGCAACGAGGTCTACGGCAACGGCGTCTACGGCAGCGGCTGGGAGACCGACGACCACAGCGACAAGACCCCCGACGAGTACGCCAAGGAGGTCGAGGCCTACGCCTCGGCGATGAAGGCCGTCGATCCCAGCATCAAGATCGGCGCGGTGCTGACCATGCCCGGCAACTGGCCGGACGGCAGCGTGGCGTCCGGGGACAGCGCCGACTGGAACCACACCGTGCTCGCCGCCGTCGCCCATGACATCGACTTCGTCAGCGTGCACTGGTACCCCAACGCCGCGAACGGCGACCAGGCCCTCACCGAGGTGAACCAACTCCCCGGCGAGCTCAGCGAGGTGCGCGACCTGCTGAACCAGTACGCCGGTTCGGACTCCTCGCACATCGGCATCGCGATGACCGAGGTCAACTCCAGCTCCGGCGGCGGCGGCTTCACCAGCCGGCCCAACGGCCTGTTCGCCGCGGACGCCATGATGACCGCGCTGGAGAACGGCGTGTTCACCGTGGACTGGTGGGACACCCACAACGGAGTCGGCACGATCAGCACGGTCGACGGCGAGACCGACTACGGCGACATGGGCATGCTCTCCAGCGGCACCTGCAACGGCAGCGTCTGCGAACCCGCGCTGGACACGCCCTTCGCGCCCTACTACGGCATCAAGGCGCTGGCCGCGCTGGCCGCCCCCGGCGACACCATGGTGGCCTCCGGGGTGACCGGCTCCGCCGCGACCGACGTCGACACGCACGCGGTGCTCAAGGCGAACGGAGACCTCGGCGTCCTGCTGGTCAACAAGAGCGCGACCGCGCAGCGCACGGTGGGCCTGCGATACGCGGGCTTCACCGCCGCCGCTGGCAACCCGGCCGTGCAGCGCTGGGCGCCCGGCGACAACGGCCTGGTGGACGCGACCGGCACCGCAACGGCCGCCTCGGCCACGCTGCCGCCGCACTCGCTCACCGTGCTCACTCTGCACCCGCAGGCCGGGACCGGCTCCTCCGCCGCCTCCGTCGGCGCCCCCGGCGCGCCGCAGGCCACCGCGGTGAGCAGCAGCTCGGCGACGCTGAGCTGGCCCGCCTCGACCGGCTCGGTGACCCGCTACGAGGTGTACGAGCAGCTCGGGACCGACACCCAGCTGCTCGGCTCCTCCACCGACACCTCGGTGACCCTCGCCAACCTGCCGCCCGGCAGCCGGCACACCGTCAACGTGCTGGCCAGGGACGCGGCCGGCAACCTCTCGCGGCCCTCGCAGCCGCTGACCTTCACCACCACCTCACCCGCCACCAGCACCTGCAGCGTCTCCTACCAGGTCACCTCCGGCTGGGGGAACGGCTTCGTGGCGAACGTGGTGGTCAGCGACCTCGGCCCGACCGCGATCGACGGCTGGACGCTGACCTTCGACTGGCCCTCCACCGGCCAGTCGGTGTCCTCCTGGTGGAACGCGAACGTCACCAGCGACGGCCAGCACGTCCACGTCACCAGCCTGGACTCCGACGCCGAACTCGCGCCGAACGGCGGCAACACGGTCTCCTTCGGCTTCGTCGGCGCCAACAACGGGGCCAACCCGGACCCGACGGCGTTCAGCCTCAACGGGACGGTGTGCACCACCACCTCATGAGGCGGGCCGACGGCCACCTGACCTGAACGCCGCGACGCGGGGCCACCGGGAAGCACCACCACCCGGTGGCCCCTCACGCGCTGCGGACGGCTCAGGCGCCGCGCCCCGAGAACCGCCCTTGCCCCGAGAACCGCTCGCTCCCCGAGAGCTGCTCGCTCCCCGAGAACCGCTCGCGCGCCGCGCCGTAGCGGGCCAGGCCGTCGCGCACCGCGGCGCGCAGCCGGGGGCGGGCCAGGACGGCGCGCTTCACCAGGTTCACCGGCTCGTTGCGCAGGAAGTGCACGGCCGCGACCGGCCCGGGCCGCTGCGCCCGTCCCTCGGTGACGAAGTGCTCGCCGTTCATGAAGTACTGCTTGTAGCCCTCGTCGTTGCGACCGAGCGCGACGTGGTGGACACCCTGCCCGGCCGCCGCGCGCAGCGTCTCCATGGTGCGGATCATGCCGGGGGAGTACCGGCCGAACTCGGGGTCGTGCGCCTGCACCCAGCCGGCGAAGACGGTGGGGGAGGACAGGCTGAGGTCGGCGGCCAGCAGCCGCCCGCCGGCCCGCAGTGTGGTGAACACCGCGCGCACCGCCGCGGAGTCGAGCGCGGCCAGCCGTTCGACGCTCTCGCGCTCCCGGGGGTCGGCGAAGGGATCGGGCCAGCCGCTGCGGCGGTACTGCTGCGACTTCCACCTCAGCAGGCTCCGCAGGGCCGACGACGTGTCCCCGGTCGCGCCCGTGGAGACGCTCACCTCCAACGGCCCGACCTCGCGCTCCAGTTTGCGGCGCTTGTAGTCGATGGTCTTGAAGAACTTGCGGTGCGCGGCATGACGCTCCGTCACATACGCCTCCCAGCCGACGGGGAAGCGGACGACGGGCAGGGGCACGCGCTGTGCGCGGCCGAGCCGGACCGCGGTGGATCCGGAGACCCAGTTGTCGAATTCGAGCACCGCCAGTCGGCAGCCCTTCAGCAGGGCGCCCTCCGGGACCTCCAACTCCGGCCGGTGGACCAGCCCTTGGCCGATATTGAGCCTGCGGGCGAGCGGATAGCCGACACCCGCACGGGTGCGTTCGTAGGCGAAGTAGCCGCTGGGCTCGGCCCCTTCGCGCAGCACCGCGACACGGGCGCCCGGGCGGTCGCGTAACGCGACGGCGAATTCGGGAGTGAGGAACGGATGTGCGAGCCATGCGTCGGTGGTGCTCAACGCATGCCAGGCAGAGACGTCGGTGGCGGTCAGTTCCCCCGGGGTACACACCTCAACGCGCATGGGGCCAGTGCATCAACTGTCGCCGTGTCGTGTCCCGAACTGACACGGAATCGTACCGTGCACTTACGGTGCGGGCCGGAATTCCCGCCGGTTCGTGACGCCGGCACAGGAAACCGGCGGCGGCCGGGCGCGGCGTTGTGACCGCCGCGCCCGCCGCCGCCTCGTCACTGGTGCGCGCCGCCCGCCTGCACCGGGGAGACGGACTCCCCGGTGAGCTTGTTGTTCGAGTTGTCCCAGCTGAAGGTGACCTTGTAGCCGAGGCCGCTCAGCGGGAGGGTGAACGACTGGTACGTGTTCGGCGGCGTCACCACCAGCGAGGTCGGGTCGAACTCGAAGGAGGAGTTGCCGGCCGGCTGGTATGCCACCGAGAACTGGGCGCCGTCGCCCGGTGCCAGCGTGAACTTCTGCACCGTCAGGCCGTGGCTGCTCCGGGGGATGGACACTTGGGTCCTGCTGCCGTTGTCCATGTCCGTGCCCACCGCGTCCACGCCGGGGTAGCCCTCCATGGTGCACGAGGCCTGGCCCTTGTTGACCAGGTTGACGGTCAGGACGTGTTCGATCCCGCCGGTGGCGTTGCCGACGCTCGCGGACAGCTGGCTCGCCGTGCAGGCGCCGGAACCCCCGGCCGTGGAGCCGGAGTTGCCGGAGGTCCCGGAGCCGCCGGACGCGGCGGAGGAGGACCCGGCGGCGGGCGAGGCGGCGGCCGCGACGGAGGCGCCGGCCGGCGAGGACGGGCTCGCCGGCGAGGACCCGGCGGCCGAGGTGGTGCTGCTGCCCGAGTCGCAGGCTGTCAGGGCGAGGCCTGCCGACACTGCGACGGCGACGGCTCCGGCCTTGGCAAGGATGCGCACAACTGCCCCTTTGGGTAAGCGTGATGGGAGGGTGCCCGGTGCGGGCCGGAGGATCCTAGCGGGCTTTGATCGATCGTCTCGGCGCGTTTGACACATCGGACTCGGAGGCCGGCCGGGCGCGGGACGCATCCTCGTCCGAAGGAACAGGGGACGCAGGGGTGTTCGCGGTGTGACAGTTGTCCTCATGACGCGCACCCACGATGCCCCGTCGGCCACGCCCGCGATCGCCTCCGACACCGCCTTGCGGGCCGGGCGGTTGACGACCCTGCGGATCCACCCGCTCAAGTCCGGCGCGGGCGTCACCCTCGCCGAGGCCCGGGTGGACCCCTCGGGCCTGCGCGGGGACCGCCGCTGGGCGCTGGTGGACCCGTCCGGCGCCAACCCCTGGCTCGGAGAGCACCCGCGCAGCCTCGCGATCCACGCCGAGGCGCCCGGCGACGGCGGCCTGGTGCTCCGCACCCCGGGCGCGGCCCGCGCCGACCTGCGGGTCCACCCCGCCGAGTGCGGCCCTGCCGTCGAGCTGGACTTCCCCGGCCTCGCCGCCACCGCCCTCCAGGCCCCGGACCGCGCCAACTCCTGGGTGAGCGAGGTGATGGGCGCCGACCTCCGGCTGGTGTGGCTGCCCGAGACCTCGACCCGCCCGGTCAGCCCCGCGCACGGCGGACTCGACGGCGAGGCCACCTACTTCGCCTGGGACGCGCCGCTGCACCTCGTCACCCGGGAGTCCCTGGAGCAGCTCGACCGGTGGATCGCCGAGGAGGCCGCGGCCGACGGGCGCGAGCCCGGCGTCGACCTCCCGCTCGACCCGGCCCGGTTCCGGCCGAACCTGATCATCGAGGGATTCGAGCCGTTCGCCGAGGACCAGTGGACCCGGGTGCGGATCGGCGAGCTGGAGTTCCGCGTCTCCGAGCGCTGCGACCGCTGCGCCGTCACCCTCTACGACCCGGCCACCCTCGCCAAGGCCAAGGAGCCGATCCGCACCCTCGCCCGCCGCCGGTCCTGGGGCGGCAAGACCTGGTTCGGCATCCGCCTCGTCCCGCTCACCACCGGCGCGCTCGCCCTCGGGGCGCCCGTGGTGCCGCTCTCCTAACGGAAGGAGCGGGAAGGAGCCGGACAGAGCCCGGTAAGAGCGGCTCCGCCGGGGCCGGGCGGCGACCGTCCCCGCCGTAGGGTCGCCGCCAGGCCACCACCATTCCTCGCGAGCCCGGGAGCAGCGTGCGCATCGACCAACTGGCGATCTACACCGACCGGCTGGAGGACTGCCGCCGGTTCTACCAGCAGCTCGGCCTGACCTTCACCGTCCAGCCGGCCCCGCGGCACTACGCCGCCGTGCAGGCCGACGGCAGCGTGCTGGAGCTGTATCCGGCGAAGCCGCACCGGTCCACGGGCTATCTGCGCCTCGGTCTGATCGTGCCGGCCGGCGCCTGTCCGCTCGGCCCCGGCGACCACACCGTCACCGACCCGGACGGCCGCGCGGTCGACCTCGCGGTGTGCGACCTCCCGGGCGGCGGCCTGCGCTGATGCCGGCCCGCGGGGGGCGCATGCATATGATCTTCCCGCGTGGTCGCTCCGGCGGGGGGAGGGACCTCCGTGCGCGTCCGCGGGCGCGCCGAGCCCGAAGGAGTCCGTCCGTTGAGCACCACCGACACCAGCAGCACCGCGAGCGACGCGAGCGCGCCGGAGTTCCCGCGGTTCCCGCCCGGCTTCTTCTTCGGCGCCGCGACCGCGTCCTACCAGATCGAGGGCGGCTGGGACGAGGACGGCCGCGGCGTCTCGATCTGGGACACCTACTGCCGCACGCCCGGCAAGGTCGCCGACGGCGCCACCGGTGACGTGGCCTGCGACCACTACCACCGCTACCCCGAGGACGTCGCCCTCCTGCGCGACCTGGGCGCCGACTCCTACCGCTTCTCCGTCGCCTGGCCCCGCGTCGTGCCCGCCGGTACCGGCGCGGTCAACCCCAAGGGCCTCGACTTCTACGACCGGCTCGTCGACGAGCTGCTCGCGGCCGGCGTCGAGCCCGCGCCCACCCTCTACCACTGGGACCTGCCGCAGCCGCTGGAGGACCGCGGCGGCTGGCGGGTCCGCGCCACCGCCGAGGCCTTCGCGGAGTACGCCGGCGTCGTCGCCGAGCGGATCGGCGACCGGGTCGGCCGCTGGATGACGCTCAACGAGCCGTTCTGCGCCGCCTTCCTCGGCTACGCGGTGGGCCGGCACGCGCCCGGCGCGCGCGAGGGCGAGGGGGCGCTCGCCGCGGTGCACCACCTGCTGGTCGGCCACGGCCTGGCCGTCCAGGCGCTGCGCGCCGCCGGCGCCCGCGAGATCGGCGTCGCGCTCAACCCCGACCGCCTGCTGCCGGCCACCGACTCGCCGGCGGACCTGGCGGCGCTCGCCCGCGCCGAGACCATGCACAACGACTGCTGGTTCGACCCGCTGTTCGCCGGCCGCTACCCGCTGCGCGAGCGGGAGACCTGGGGCGGCATCACCGACTTCGGCTTCCGGCGCGACGGCGACCTGGAACTGATCGGGCAGCCGCTCGACTTCTGCGGCGTCAACTTCTACCGCCCGATCACCATCCGCGACACGCCGTTCCGCGAGGCCGACCCGGCCGCGCGGACCGCCGCGGACATCGGCGCCGAGGAGACCTGGCAGGAGGGCCCGCGCCGCACCACCATGGGCTGGCCGGTGGTCCCCTCCTCCTTCCGCGACCTGCTGGTGGACCTCACCGCCCGCTACCCGGACCTGCCGCCGCTGGTGATCACCGAGAACGGCTCCGCCGAGGCGGACCGGCCCGGCCCGGACGGCGTGGTCCACGACGCCGACCGCGTGGAGTACCTGCGCGGGCACCTCGAAGCGCTCAGCCGGGCCGTGGCCGAGGGCGTGGACGTGCGCGGGTACTACGTCTGGTCGCTGCTGGACAACTTCGAGTGGGCCTTCGGCTACGACAAGCGGTTCGGCATCGTGCGCGTCGACTACGACACGCTCGCGCGGACCCCCAAGGACAGCTACCGCTGGTACCAGCGCTTCCTCGCCGCCCACCGGGCCCGCCGCTGACGGCGGGCCGCGCGGGCGGGCACGCGCGGGATCAGTGCGTCCAGGGCTGCGAGCGGGCCCACTCCTCGTAGCTCGTCCAGCGGACCTCCGGGTGCGCGGCGTGCAGGCCGGCGACGTCCACCTGGTAGCCGGGGCCGCCGAGGAAGTCCCACATGGCGCGCATGTCCGGATCGCCGATCGCAGCCGGCGGCGTGCGCTCGTGCCGGATCTCCCGGCCCAGCGCCTCCGAGAGGGCCTCGGCCATCCGGGTGGGGGTGGGCGCGTCGCTCGCCAGCTCGATCCGGCGTCCGCCGTAGGGCGCCGGGTTGAGCAGCACCTCGGCGGCGAAGGCGCCCAGGTCGGCCCGGGCCAGCTGCTGGAGCGGCCGGTCGGAGGGCAGCGGCAGCTCCAGGACCCCGTCCCGTAGGCGGTCGACCGCGGCCAGGGCGTTGTCGAAGAAGTAGGTCGGCCCCAGCACGGTGTGCGGCACCTCGCTCGCGCCCAGCTCGGTCTCGACGAGGGCCTTGCTCGCGAAGTGCGGCACGCCGGTGGCGGAGGTCGCGCTCGCCACCGAGCTGAAGACCAGATGGCCCACCCGGGCCCGGCGCGCCGCCGCGATGATCGCCTTGCCCTGGACCACCTCCGCCTCCGGCCCGGCCTCGAACGGTGTGGTCAGGGCGAAGACGCCCGCCACGCCGTCCATCGCCGCCGTCAGCGAGTCGGCGTCGTCCAGGGAGCCCACCGCGGTCTCGATGCCGCGCTCGGACAGCCAGGGGGTCTGCGCCCGGTCGGCCGTCCGGACCAGGGCCCGCACCCGCGCGCCCCGCGCCAGCAGCGCGTTGGTGACCGCGCCGCCCTGCCCGCCGGTGGCGCCCAGTACCAGCATCGGTGAGTCGGCCATGAGGGAATCCTGTGCCACCCCCGAGGACCGGGCAACCGCAGTTCAGCGCGGCCGCGGGCTCAGCCCCGGCCGAGCAGGAGACGCAGCAGGACGGCATGCGTGCCGGAGTCCGCCGCGACCAGCAGACCGCGGGCCTTCGGCCCCAGCGGCTCCCCGCCGATGCCCGTCACCACGCAGCCCGCCGCCCGGCACAGCGCGATCCCGGCCGCGAAGTGCACGCTGCCGCGCAGGTCGCCGCCGTCGGTGACGTACGCGGCGCGCCTCCCGGCCGCCACCCAGGCCAGCGCCAGCGTCGAGGAGACCACGCGCGGCCGGAAGCGCTCGGCGAAACCGGGGTGCGCGAGCAGGTCCGCCCCTCGGATGCCCGGCGCGCTCGGGAACGGCGGGTCCAGGTTCACGTCCACCAGCCCGCTCGCGGCCGTCGGGGCGAGCGGGGCGCGGTCGCCGCCCTCGACCGGTTCGGCCCAGGCGGCCGTGCCGTCCGTCGCGTACACCTCGCCGGCGAACGGGTCCGCGACCGCCGCGGCGCCGTCGCGCAGCGCGACGTTCACGGCGACGACCATGGTCCCGGCCGCGTAGTTGAGGGTGCCGCACAGCGGATCGACCAGCCACAGCCGCGCCGGGTCCGACCCGCGAGCGCCGCCGCCGCCACCGCCCCCGAACCCGCTCTCCTCGCCGAGTACCGCGTCCCCGGGCCGCGCCGCGCGCAGCAGGTCCAGGATCGCCCGCTCGGCCTCGATGTCCGCGGTGGTCGCGAAGTCGCCGCCGCCCTTGTCGACGCGTTCGAGGCGTCCCCCGTGCAGCGCCCGCACCACCGCCGCGCCCGCTCGCGCCGCCGCGACGGCGGTGCCCGCGTCGTCCAGTTCGACCGTCACGGCCCGGACCCTAGCGCGGCCCGACGTGCGGACCAAAGCCTGTTCCCCGGTCGCGCGTTGACTCAGCGCCAGGTGACGGGGCGCCGAGGAACGTCATCACACCAGCGTCAGCGCCGTGCGGCCGGACAGCGAGGGCGCGGGCGGCGCGGGCCGCAGCACGGTGCGGAAACCGAGGTGGGAGGTGGCGGTGTCCTCGCTCTCGCCCTGCCGCGCCGCCGGCCGGTAGCGCAGGCAGTAGGAGGCGGCGCACAGGTGGGAGCCGCCCTTCACGGTCCGCCGGGCGAAGCCGCCCGGCTCGCCGCCGTCGCCTCCCGCGTCTCCGTCGGCCGACCGAGTCGGCGCCGCCTCGGCGCGGGGGTTGCGCGGGGCGCAGCAGGCGGCCGGCGCCGGGTCCGGGTGGCGGACCGTCCACGGGTCGGCGGTCCACTCCCAGACGTTGCCCGCCATGTCGAACAGCCCGTAGCCGTTGGCGGGGTAACGCCCGACCGGCGTGGTGCCGGGCCGCCCCGAGGGCGTGTCGAGCCGCCAGGGGAAGTCGCCGTACCAGATGTTGGCCATCCGCTTGCCGCGCGGGTCGCGCTCCTCGCCCCAGACGTAGGTCGCGCCGTCCAGGCCGCCGCGCGCGGCGAACTCCCATTCCGCCTCCGTGGGCAGGTCGCGGCCGGCCCAGACGGCGTAGGCGAGGGCGTCCTCGAAGGCGACCTGGGTGACCGGGTGCCGGTCCCGGCCGCCGAGGTCGCTGCCGGGCCCCTCCGGCCGCCGCCAGGAGGCCCCCGGCACGTAGTCCCACCACCGCCGGTAGTCGTCCAGCGGCACCGGCCCCGCCGTCATCCGGAACACCAGCGCGCCAGGCACCAGGAGTTCCGGCGCCGCGCCCGGGTACTGCCCCGCCTGCGGGACGCGTTCGGCGACCGTGACGTAGCCGGTGTCCCGCACGAACCGGCGGAATTCGGCGACGGTCACCGGGTGCGCGTCCATCCAGAAGCCGTCCACCGCTACCGGGTGGGCCGGGCGCTCCTCGGGGTAGAACGCGTCGCTGCCCATGGTGAACGTGCCGCCCGGCACCCACACCGATCCCTTGGGCGCGGGGCCCGGAGGCACGCTGCCCGGGGGAGCGGCGCCCGGGCGGGTGCCACCCGGCGCCGTCATGCCGGGACCTGCCCGCCCGCCGGCGCGCCGGATGCGCCGGCCGCACCGGACCAGGTCGCCGAGCCCTGCTCGAAGGCGCTCAGCGTCGGGTCGTGGTCGGCCGGACCGACCTCGTACATCGGCGTCATCCAGTGGTAGAAGTTGTCGCCCCGCTCCCGCAGCAGGGTGTAGAGGCGGCGCAGCAACCGCCGCCGCACGGGGGCGGATCCGGGGTCCTGGTAGCGGTTGCGGAGCTCGTGCGGGTCCTCCTGGAGGTCGTAGAGCTCGTTCACCGACTCCGGGTTGACCACCAGCTTCCAGCGGTCGTCGCGGATCATCCGCTGCGGGTAGGGGAAGTGGTGGCCGTGGAACTCGGCCACCAACTCCTCCGCCCACTCCGGGTGTTCGCCCCGGACCAGCGGCAGCAGGCTGCGGCTGTCCACCGCCGGGGAGGGATCGGCGCCGGCCAGCTCCAGCAGCGTCGCGGTGCAGTCGGTCAGCGACACCAGCTCGTCCCGGACCTGCGGCGGCGCGCCCGGCACCCGGAGGATGCCCGGGGTGCGGTAGATGTCCTCGTACATCGCCGGGCCCTTGTCGTGCAGCCGGTGCGCGCCGGTGAACTCCCCGTGGTCGGCGGTGAAGAACACCGCCGTGCGGTCCTTCAGCCCGAGTTCCTCCAGCCGGTCCAGGATCCGGCCGATCTGGGCGTCGATCAGCGTGACGTACCCCCAGTAGACGGCGATCAGCTTGCGGCTGACCTCCTCGCTCAGGGTGTCGAAGGTCCAGTGCGCGCTGTAGTTGCGCTGCACCGCCGGCTTGCCCTCGAAGGTCTCCGCCACCGAGGCCGGCAGCTCCACCGCGTCCGGGTCGTACAGGTCGAAGTACGCGTCGGGCAGCAGGTAGGGCAGGTGGGGGCCGAAGAAGTGGGTGGCCAGGAAGAACGGCCGCCCGTCGGCCCGCCCCTCCGCCGCGTACCGCTCCAGCTGCTCGATCGCGCGGGTGGCGAGATAGGCCTCGAAGGTCGCCTCGACCGGCTGGTGCAGGCGCGCCGCGAGCAGGTTGCCCGGGTGGCCGTTGGGGGTGGTGCCCCGGATCGGGTCGCTCACCCGGTACGGCGGCAGGCCGCGCTCGGCCAGGTAGGCGAGGTAGTCCGGGTGGTCGACCGGGTTGTGCCAGCCGGGCAGGTCCGGGCCCTCGAAGCCGTAGGAGGCGGCGTTGCGGTGGGTGCCGACGTGCCACTTGCCCACCAGGCCCAGCCGGTAGCCGCGGTCCGCGAGCGCGCGCGGAAAGGTGAAGGCGTCCTCGGCCAGGTCCTCCAGGTAGCCCACGTTGCGCTCCTGGTTGGCCAGCAGGCGGTGCCGGAAGGGGTTCTGACCGGTCAGCAGGCTCGCCCGGGCGGGGGTGCAGATCGCCGTGGGCGTGTACCAGCGGTCGAACCGGGTGCCCTCGCCGGCCAGCCTGTCCAGGTTGGGCGTCGCCACCCGCGGGTTGCCGTAGCAGCCGAGTGTGTCGACCCGGTGCTGGTCCGTCATCAGGAACAGCACGTTCGTCGGCTCGGCCGGCCCGTGCCCGGCGCTCACTTCTCGGCGGCCTTCGCGTCGGCGGCGGCGGCGTCGAACGCGCTCGCGTCGTAGAAGGACGACACGGCGGGGGCCGACTTCAGCTGGCCGGTGGAGACGAAGAAGTCGTCCAGTCCGCTCAGCCACGTGGCGATGGTGCCGTCCTTGTCCTTCGCGACCAGCTGGTCGGTGGAGAAGGTGGTGACGTTGGCGGCGTCCTTCGCCGCCTCCGCCGGGGTGACCTTCAGCAGGGCGGCCGCGTCGGCCTGGGTCTGCTGGGGGTGCGCGGCCCGGTAGTCGTTCGCCTCCGCCAGCACGGTGAGGACCTTGCGGGTCAGCGCGGGATCGGTCTTCGTCCCGGAGACGAACGCGGTCGGGAAGGGGTCGGTGGTGGCGAAGTCCGCGTCGGAGGAGAGCTCGACCAGGCCCGGCCGGCGGGCCTTGATGCTGTCCAGCAGCGGGTACCAGATGCCGGCCGCGTCGAGCTTCCCGGAGATCAGCGCGGTGGAGATCGTCGACGGGTCCATCGGCACCTCCTGGACGTCCTTCGCGGTCATCCCCGCCTTCTTCAGCGCCAGGTTGAGGATCATCTCGCCCGACGTCCCCTGCGGATAGCCGACCTTCTTGCCCTTGAGCTGCTGCATGGAGGTGATCCCCGGCTGCGCCACGACCCGGTCGGCGGTGGTGAGGGTGTCGATCGCGACGATCTTCGCCTTGCCCGAGGCCGGGAGCCACACCGCGCCGGGGCCTATGTAGCCGAAATCGAGGTCGCCCGCGCCGAGCGCGGTGACCTGCAGCGGGCCGTTGGTGAAGACCTTCTCGTCGACCTTCAGGCCCTCCTTCGCCCACAGTCCCTGCTTGTCGGCGACGGCCAGCAGGCTGGCGCCGTTGTAGTCGGCGATGTAGCCGAAGTTCACCGTCCGGAGCTTGGTGCCGCCGGCGGAGGTGGCGGTGCCGCCGCTGCCGCAGGCGGTGGCGGACAGCGCGATCGCGGTGGCGAGGACAGGGAGCACGAGCGCGCGGGACAGGGGACGCATGGGGGTTCGCTTTCTCGAAGTACGGGTGTGGGGGTGTGTCGGCGCGGGGCTCCGCGCTGTCAGCCGTCCTGCGGCTGGTGGTGCACGGCGTGCCAGACCTCGTTGCGCAGCGCGGCGAACTCCGGGGACAGCCGTACCTCCTCGGTCCGCGGGAACGGCAGGTCCACCGTGACCGTCCGGTGGATCCGGCCCGGCCGCGCGGCCATCACCACCACCCGGTCGCCCAAATACACGGCCTCGTCCACGTCGTGGGTGACGAACAGCACCGTCCGCCGCTCCCGCTCCCAGGTGCCCAGCAGCTCCTCCTGCAGTTGCACGCGGGTCAGCGCGTCCAGCGCGCCGAACGGCTCGTCCATCAGCAGCACATGCGGGTCGAGCACGTACGCGCGGGCGATCGCGCAGCGCTGCCGCATCCCGCCGGAGAGCGTCTTCGGCAGGGCGTCCGCGAAGTCGGCCAGGCCTACCAACTCGATCGCCCGCTGCGCCCGTTCGCGCCGCTGCGCGGCCGGCACCCGGGCGGCCTTCAGCCCGAACTCGACGTTCCCGCGCACGGTCAGCCACGGGAACAGCGCGTACTGCTGGAACACCACGCCGCGTTCGGGGCCGGGCCCGGTGACCGGTGCGCCCTCGAACCGCACCTCGCCCGAAGTGGGTTGCTCAAGTCCGGCGGCGAGCTTGAGCAGGGTGCTCTTGCCGCAGCCCGAGGGGCCGACGACGGTGACGAACTCGCCGTCGGCGATGTCCAGTTCGACGCCGTCCAGCGCGGTGAACCCGCCGCCGCCGGAGGCCGGGTAGCGACGGCCCACCTGCCGGAAGGAGATCTTCGCCGCGTCGCGGGCACCGGCGCCGGCCGCGGTCGAGGTGAGCGGGGTCGTGGTCATCGGCGCTCCTGCCATCGGGTGACCCGGCGCTCGGCGAGCAGCAGGAGGCGGTCCATCACCAGTCCCAGCACGCCGATCGCGATGATGCCGACGAAGATCGTCGGCAGGTCGTAGTACGTCTCGGCCGCCTGCATCCGGTAGCCGAGGCCCTGCTGCGCGGCGATCAGCTCGGAGGCGACCAGGGTGCCCCAGGAGGAGCCGAGGCCGACCCGCATCCCCACGAAGATGAACGGGGACGCCGCCGGCACCACCACGCGCCGGAAGATCAGCCAGTCCCCGGCGCCCAGCACCCGGGCGGCGTCCAGCAGCGTCCGGTCCACCGCGGCCACGCCCTGCTGGACCGCCACCACGCAGGACAGGAAGGCGGCCAGGAAGATCACGACGATCTTCGGCGTCTCGCCGATGCCCAGCAGCACCACCGCGAGCGGGATCAGCGCCAGCGGCGGCACGGTGCGGAAGAACTGCACGTAGGGCTCCAGCAGCCCGCGGACGATCGGGTACCAGCCCATCAGGAAGCCCACCGGCACGGCGAGCGCCGAGCCCAACGCGAATCCGATCAGGACGCGGCGCAGACTGGCCAGCGCGTCGCCCTCCAGCGTGCCGTCGGCGAGCAGGTGCCAGAACTGCCGGGCCACCGGCCACGGTCCCGGCAGGCTCTGCACGCCGGCGGCGGCCAGCGCCTGCCAGATCCCGAGGCCGATCGCCACGGCGGCCAGGTTGAGCAGCAGCGTCCGCAGCGTGGCCCGCGGGTGCCGGTCGGCGCGGGTGCGGGTGGGCGGTACCGGTTCCACGACGGTGTCGAGGGGAGGTGCGGGGGCGCTCACGATGCCCTTCCATGGCGGGGGTCGGCGACGGCGACGGACGGGAGGCGGCGGGCGGGCGCCGCCGGGGCTGCCTCGGACCCCTCCGCCCGGGCGATGCGGTCAGCGTCCGGTTCGCCCACGGGGTAGTGGCTGAGCAGCGGGGACTCGTGCAGGGCCAGCGCGATGCCGCCGAGCGCGCCGCCGTAGTCGCCGAGCGCGGCACGCCGCAGGTCGATCGCGTCGCGGGCGAACGGCACGACGTGCGCTCGCAGTTCCTCCTCCAGCGGCGCCAGCAGCGCGGGCCCGGTGTCGGCGAGTTCGCCGCCGAGCACCAGGACGCCCGGCCCCACCGCGTTGCACAGCCCCGCCAGCACCCGGCCGACCAGCCGCCCGACCTCGGCCAGCGCGGCCGTGACGGCCGGCTGCCCCGAGGCGGCGGCCGCCACCAGTTCGGCGGCCGAGCCGACGCCGGCGCCCCGCTCGCGTACGGCGGCCAGCACGGCGGGGATCGAGGCCCGCGTCTCCAGGCAGCCGTGCGAACCGCATCCGCAGGAGACCCCGTCCGGATCGACCACGGTGTGGCCGATCTCGCCGGAGAGCCCGCGCGCGCCGCGGTGCAGGGCGCCGCCCACCACCAGTCCGCCGCCGACACCGTGGGAGAGCCGCAGGTAGACCGCGTCCGCCTCGCCGGCGGCGGCACCCCAGGTGGCCTCGGCCAGCGCCGCCAGCCGGGTGTTGTTGTCCAGCACCACCGGGACCCCGAAGGCCTCCCGCAGCGCGTCGGCCAGCCGTTCGTGCCGCTCCGGCCGGTCGTCCGGGGCGGGGCCGACGACGCCGACCCCGACCGCGGACAGCGCGGCCCGCTCGGCGCCGGGGCCCTCGTCCCGGCCCTTGCCCTCGCTCGATCCGCCGCCGGCGTCGGGCCCGGACGCCTGCCTCGGCAGGGCCCCGAGCCGCGCGGCCAGTCGGCGGGCGAGCGACACCTGCGCGGCAGGGGACAGCTCGGCCGAGTGCGGCTCGCTCGCGCGCCCGATCACCTCGTGCGCCGCGTTGACCAGCGCCACATGCACGGCACGCCGCGCGAAGTCGATGCCCAGCGCGTAGCCCGTGCCGGGGTTGAGGCTGATCAGCTCCACCGGCCGGCCGCGGCGGCGCGGCCCCTGGGGACCGGCCGCCACGACCACGCCGGAGGAGAGCAGCCCGCCCACGATCTCGTAGAGCGTCGACCGGGACAGGCCCGACCGTGCGCCGAGTTCGGCCCTGCTCAGCGGACCGCCCCGGCGCAGCAGCCCGAGCACGACGGCTTCGTGGCTGCGCCGCATGCGGGTCAGCGGGGTCTCGGAGGGGTGCATGCGGAACAGCATCCTGATCCCGCGATTTTTTCGTCAACCCTCCGGAAAAATCTTCATGCTACGCAACACGCCGCAACATGCGCGCGGTACTCCTGCAACGCGGCGCACCCGGCGGCGCGGTGGCCGGCTCAGGCCGGGTTGAGCGTGAACTTCTGGGCGGCGGTGCCGTTGCAGGTCCAGATCTGCAGCCGGGTCCCGTTGGCGGTCGCGCCGCTGGGGGAGTCGAGGCACAGTCCCGACTGCGGGTTGAGCAGCGAGCCGTCCGCCTGCTGCACCCACTTCTGGCCGCCGACCCCGTCGCAGTCCCACAGCTGCACCTCGGTGCCGGCGGTGGTGGCGTTGCCCTTGATGTCCAGGCAGCGGCCCAGCGTCTCCAGGGAGTCGTCGGCGTTGTGGGTCCAGTGCTGGTCGATCGCCCAGAACTGGCAGGACCACAGCTGCACCGCCGCGTGGTCCACGCCGGTGTCGTCGCCGTCCACGTCCACGCAGGTGTTGCCGGGGCCGGTGATGGTGCCGCCGGTGATGCCGCTGCTGCCGGAGTAGCCGGACGCGACGATGTTCGCCTGAACGGCGTCGTCCGCGGCGTCCGTCGAGTAGCCGGAGGTCATGACGCCCTCGAAGAAGGAGCCGGCGTCGGCGTTGCTGTTGTCCCCGCCGGTACCGAGCACGATCGATCCCTCCTGGTGCATGGGCGTGTAACCGCCGCTCGGCAGTGCGCCGTTCCACCAGGTGGAGAGCGAACCCGACTGCGCGTTCCCGCCCTTGAGGGCGAACGCGGTCTGCCCGTTGTTCTTCAGCAGCGCGGTGACGAAGGTGCTCCGGTTGCCGAGGTCCGCCGGGTTGTTGCCGCTGCCCTGGTAGAGGCCGTTCTCCAGGTCGGCGGCCACCCACGGCCCGTCGCCGGTGCAGGGCGGGTTGTGGCAGCGGGTGCCGATGTAGACGGCGTCCATGTGGCCGTTGCCGGTGTCGGAGATCGTGTGCTCGGCGTTGCCGTAGTCGAAGCAGCAGCCGCCGTTGACGTGCGTGCCGCTGGTCACCATGTACATCGACTCGGCCTGGCCGTTCACGGCCACGCCGGCCGCGTCGGTGTGGCGGTAGCCGACGCCGGGCGAGACGAACAGCCCGTAGACGGCGTGGCCGGCGATCGTCATCGGCAGCGCGTCGGCGTCCGCGCCGTGGTCGGCCGCGCCGGCCGTGCCCGCGCCCTCGACGGTGAGGTCGTTGTGCTCGGGTGACTGGTCGTAGATCTTCGTGATGGTGCAGTCGGTGCCGGCGCAGAAGGCGTCCTGTGCGGCCGCGTTCGCGTAGCCGCCGGCGGTCAGCAGCCCGATGTCGTGGGAGGCGCCGTCGGAGGCGCGGGTCACCTGGTACAGCGGGCCGTCGTAACTCGCGTACAGGGCGCGGACGGTGCTGTCCGCGGAGACGCAGGGGGTGCCCGCGGACGCGTAGATGTCGCAGGGCAGGGCGGTCGCGGCGGAGGAACTGGAGGGGAACGCCAGCAGAGCCCCGAGCAGCAGGGTGACGGCGCCCAGCAACCGGAGAAGTGTGTGCGGGCCCGCGGCCCGCGGATGCCGGTGCGCAGATCTCACGCGCATGGATGTGGTCTCCCGGAAGAAGGGAAAAGGGGACGGCGAACAGGCCCGGTAGTGACCTCGACAGGCCGCCGGGCGCTCACCGAGAAACTACGGAGCCGCATTTTTCGCGTCAACACACCTGTTAATTCGGCGACTTGGCCGGGTCCTGAAGTGTTGCGGCGACATGAACGCCGGTATCGGCCTCCGATTTCCCGCCGGCCGGCATCGGAGAATCCATTCCGCGCGGCCACGCCGAATTCCCGGACGCGCCCGCCGCCGGCCTGGTCCACCGCCCCACGGGCGCGGACCGGCGCCGGATGCGCTTGGATGGCCCCACGCGACCATGATCCCGCCCGAGGAGGCACAGCCCGGTGGAGCAGCTGCACGAGGTTCTGACGGCCCATCACTACCCCGGCCGGGGCGTCGTCTGGGCGCGCACCCTCGACGGCGCGCTGTGCGGCGGCTACTTCCTCACCGGCCGCAGCGCGGCCTCCAGGGCCCGCGAGATCCAGCTGCGGGGGGCTCCCGGCGGCGCCGAACTCGTCGTCGCGCCGACCGGAACGGCCGCCGGCGGCGGGCGGGACCCGCTGCGCCACTACGTCGCCGCCCGCGAGCGCGACGGCCGGCTGGTCTTCGGCAACGGCGAGCAGGTCGCCGTGGTCTCCGACCGCCTCGCCGCCGGCGCGGCCCCCGGCGAGGCCCTCGACGCCCTCGACTACGAGCCCGACCCGCCGATCTTCACCCCGCGGATCACCGTGGTGGCCGAGACCGGCCCCGCGCCGCGGGCCTGGTTCGGCGCCGCCCGCCGCAGCGCCGGCGGGCGCGAGGCGACCGACCTCCTCACCCTCGCCGTCCGCGCGCTCGCGCCGGGCGACGCCGTGCTGATGACCACCTACCGCTCGGACGGCCGCACGGTCGCGACCGGCGCGCCGTACCTCGAAGCCCGCACCGATGCCGCCGAGCCCGCCGTGCTGCTCGACGAGATCTGGGGCGCGCTCGCTCGCGAGCTCCGCGTGGGCGTCGCGGTCTTCCGTCCCGGACGGCTCGCCGAGGCGATCGTCCGCAGCCCCCGGGGCGGTAGGCAGGCCGCCTTGACGGGGAAGGGGGGTATGCGATCAAATCGCACAAGCACACGAGCCTGATGACGACGCGACGAGTGGAAGGGGATGCTTCGTGTACCGCACACCCCTCCTCGTCCAGCGCCGGGTCGTGGACCTGAAGCGGGTCGGCTCCACCAGCTGTTGACGCCCGCCGGCTGTTGAGATCAGCGGTACCGACGCCCTGTCCCGCCCGCAGTCCGTTCCCCCTCCGCGGTCCGCCCGCCTGCCTGTCTGTGCGGCGGCCGGCCCGGATCCCATTTCGAGGAATCCCGCATGGCTGTCTCATCCGTGCCGGTCGAGCGCGTCTCCGCGCTGACCGGCCGCACCGCCGCGCCCGCCCCCGAGGCTCCCGCGGCACCCCGCGTCAACTGGTACGTGCTCGCGTTCGGCCTGGTGATCCTCGCCGGCCTGTCCACGTGGGTCTTCGCGGCGCACGGCGCCAAGCCCGGCTGGCTGCTGCTGATCGGAGGCGGGCTCGGCTTCACGCTCTTCCACTCGCGCTTCGGATTCACCGGCGCCTGGCGGCAGCTGGTCGCCGTCGGCAACGGCGCGGGCCTGCGCGCGCACGCGCTGCTGCTCGGCACCACCGCCACGCTCTTCGCGCTGATCATCGGCACCGGGACCGGCCTGTTCGGCTCGCACCCCGCGCCTACCGCCGGCACGCTCGGCGTGGCGCTGGTGCTGGGGTCCTTCCTGTTCGGCGTCGGCATGCAGCTCGGCGGGGCCTGCGCCTCCGGCACGCTGTTCGCGGTCGGCTCCGGGCAGTCCTCGATCCTGCTCACCCTCGTCGGCTTCGTGATCGGCGGCACCCTCTACACCTGGCAGTACTCGCTGGTCGACGACCTCCCGTCCTTCAAGCCGATCGTGCTCTCCGACCACGTCGGATGGTTCGGCTCCTGGGTGATCACCGTCGCGGTCCTCGCGCTCATCGTCTGGGTCTCGCTCGCGGTGCAGAAGCGGCGCAACCCGCCCCCGGTCGGCGCCGTGCCGAGCGCGCGCGGCGCGCTGCGGATCGTCCGCGGCTCCTGGCCGCTGTGGGTCGGCGCGATCGTGCTCTCCGCGCTGGGCGCGGGCGTGCTGCTGGTCTCCGGTGGCGCCTGGGGCGTGACCAGCGCGTTCAGCCTGTGGGGCGCGAAGATCCTCCAGGCGCTGGGCGCCCACCCCGAGCACTGGGCCTACTGGAGGCAGCCGCAGACCGGCGCGCAGCTGGCCGGTCCGGTCCTCACCGACAAGACCAGCCTCACCGACTTCGGCATCATGATCGGCGCCGGTGTGGCCGCGGCCGCGGGCGGCGTGTGGACCCTGCACCGGAACATCCCCTGGCGCACCGCGCTGGCCGCCGTGCTGGGCGGCATCCTGCTCGGCATCGGCTCGCGGCTCGCCAGCGGCTGCAACATCGGCGCCTACCTGGCCGGAATCGCCTCCGGCAGCGTCTCCGGCTGGGTCTGGGGGCTGTGCGCCCTCGCCGGCACCTGGGTCGGCCTGCGACTGCGCCCGCTGTTCGGCCTCACCAACCCCAAGCCGACCGACAGCATCTGCTGACCGGCCTCGGCGCGCGGCCCGCGCCCCGCACCCCGGCCCCGCGCCTCGGCGCGCGCCCCACGCCCCGGCCCCGGCCCCGGCCCGGCGCCTCGGCCCGGGGCCTCGGCCCCGGCCCGACGCCCGCGCGCTCCGGAGACCGATCCGGGGCGGGCGGCGCGCACCGGGCGGGCGGGCGCGCGCGTCACAGTGCCCGGTGCATGATGTGCAGCCCGACATACCCGTGCACCGGATGCCGGAATCCCTCCGGCAGCGTGCCCAGCACCTCGAAGCCGAGCGAGCGGTAGAGGTGCACCGCCCAGCGGTTCGTCTCGACGACCGGGTTGAACTGCATCGCCCGGTACCCGGCCGCGCGCGCCCAGTCCACCGAGTACGCGCACAGCGCCCGGCCCACCCCGCGCCCGGCGTGCGCCGGGTCGACCATGTAGCTGGCGCTCGCGACGTGCGAGCTGTTGCCCTGGTGGTTGGTGTTCATCTTGGCCGTGCCCAGCACCGCGCCCGCGTCGTCGACCGCGACCACCGTCCGTTCGGGAGCCGTCAGCATCCACCGGTCCCGGGCCTGGTCCTCTCCGAGGTCGGTCGGATAGGTGAAGGTCTCGCCGGCGGCGACGATCTCGTGGAAGAACGGCCAGATCGCCGGCCAGTCGGCGGCGGTGGCTTGCCTGATCAGCATGCGGCCAGCATGCCGCCACGCCCGCCGGGTCACCAGCGCATATCGCCGGCCTTCTCCACCGGGCGCCATGGCGTGTGTTTCTGATCCGGCGTCAGAACAGCTTGGCGGCCGCCGAGGTGAGCTCGGCCCAGACCTCGCGCGCGACCTCGGCGAACGGCCGGGTGTTGCCGGGCGCGACCCAGGCGGCGAAGGCGTTGTGGAAGCCCAGCCGTCCGAGTTCCGCGGCGACGCTCGCGGCCGGATCGGGGACTCCGCGCCGGCGCAGCGCCCGGGTGAGGGCCTCGGTGAGCGCGGCGGTCTTGAGCAGCTCCCGCTCCTGCAGGTCGGAGTGGGCGGCGACGAGCGCCTGCCGCTGCCGTACCAGGTCCAGCCGGTCCTGCCCGAAGAAGCCGCCGACCGCGTCGAGCAGGGCGGCGACCGCGTCGAGCGGTCCGGCGGAGGCGGGCGCGCCGTCGATCGCCTCGGCCGCCAGCCGGGTGAGCTCCTCCTGCCCGCTGAACAGCACCTCGCGCTTGTCGGCGAAGTGCCGGAAGAAGGTGCGCTTGGTGAGCCCGGCGCGCTCGGCGATCTCGGCCACGGTCGTGGCCTCGTACCCCTGCTCGGCGAACAGGTCGCGGGCGGCGTTCTCCAGACGGCTGCGGGCGTCGGGCTCCCATCGGCTCATCCCGCCAGTGTAGTGATGACACCTGGTGTCATGGGGTGCTACCGTAGTCGATGACACCAGGTGTCATCACTTGAGGAGTCCTGCCATGCGTGTCTTCGTCACCGGAGCCAGCGGCCACGTCGGCGCCGCGCTCGTCCCCGAACTGATCTCCGCCGGACACGAGGTCGTCGGCCTCGCCCGTTCCGACGCCTCGGCCGCCGTGCTGGAGGCGCGCGGCGCCCGGGTCCGCCGCGGCGACCTCGACGACCTGGACGGCCTGCGGGCCGCCGCGGCCGACGCCGACGGCGTCGTCCACCTCGCCTTCAAGCACGAAGCCATGATCAGTGGCGACCTGGAGGGCGCCGCGGTGGCCGACCTCGCCGCGGTGCGGGCCCTCGCCGAGCCCCTCGTCGGCACCGGAAAGCCCCTGGTGGGGACGTCCGGCACGGGCGTGCTCGCCCTCCACGCCGGCGCGGGTGCCGCCGCCCGCCCGGCCACCGAGCAGGACGTCCTGCCCGGCGGCTACCGCGTCGACACCGAAAACCTGATCATCGGCCTCGCGGAGCAGGGCGTGCGCTCCTCGGTGCTGCGCCTGCCGCCGAGCGTGCACAGCTCGCTCGACCTGCACGGCTTCGTGCCGACACTGATCGGCATCGCCCGGGAGAAGGGGGTCGCCGGCTACATCGGCGACGGCGCCAACCGCTGGCCCGCCGCGGACACCTTCGACGTCGCCCGCCTCTACCGGCTGGCGCTGGAGGGCGCACCCGCCGGGAGCCGCCTGCACGCGGTGGCCGACGAGGGCGTCCCGCTGCGGGCCGTCGCCGAGGTGATCGGCCGCCGGTTGGGCGTGCCGACCCGGAGCATCCCGCCGGAGCAGGCCGCCGAGCACTTCGGCTGGTTCGCGCCGTTCGCGGGCATCGACAACCCCGCCTCCAGCGAGCACACCCGCAAGCTCCTCGACTGGCACCCCGAGAACCCGGGCCTGCTGGCCGACCTGGAGCAGGAGCACTACTTCACGGCGACCGCCTGACCGCACCCCCGGCGAGCCGCCCCGGGCCATCTTCCCCGCCCTCGCTACGTCCGGCGGCGGGTCCGGGGCGGCTCGCCGGGACGCCAGGAGCGCAAGACCAGCTCATCGCCCTCGACGGCCGCCCGCGCACCCGCCGCCTGCGCACCCGCCGCCCGCTCAGTCCCCGTAGCGCAGGACCGCGACGCAGCCGTCGTCGGCGGGGAAGTCCGCGGCCAGCTCGCTGAAGCGGGCGCCGGTCAGCGCGGCGGCCCGCAGGAGCACCGCGGCCGCCGGCGCCTCGAAGGCCTCGCCCGCGTGCGGCCCCAGCGCCTCGCGCGCGCTGCCGACCAGCCGCGGATCGTCCGCCGCCCCCCACAGCAGGGGATCGGCCGAGCGGTCCGCCGTCAGCAGCAGCGCCCGCACATTGCCCTGGGTGAAGGCGTCCGCCACGGCCGGGATGCCGTGCACCGCGGTCTCCTGCTCCAGCGCCGACCTGACGGCCTGCATCGCCAGCTCGTGACTGCGCTCGGTGTAGGCGGCCAGCGACGCGTCGACCGCCTCGCGCAGCGACGCGAGGGCGTCCGTGCCACCGCGCCCGCCGCTCACGTCCACCAGCTCGACCTGCGGGAGCTCGCGGGCGCACTCCGGCCGGAGCACGCCCAGCGCCTTCGGGTCGCCGCCGACGAACACCAGCGGCGCGCCGACCTCCCGCACCGCCTCCGCGATCTCCGCGACCACACCGGCCGCGTTCTCGGTCCACAGGTTGACCGAGCGGCGATGGTAGGAGGCCATCGACGGCCCGCCGGCGCGCACCCGGGTGATGTGCAGGGTGCTGCCGTCGTAGGTGCGGGAGGACGCCGGGTCGAAGGCGCCCGCCGGGTAGGCGTCGATGTCGCCGCCCTCCCGGTCCAGGGCCACCACCACGTACGGGACCTGGTGGTCCAGGTCGAGCACGGTCTCCAGCGGGTCCGGCAGCGGCCCGGCCACCGCGCGGCTGCCGCCCGCCGGCGGGGAGGTGAGCGTGAACGCGCCGAGCAGCCGGCCGTCGGCGGCGTACAGCGACTCGCCCTGCGGCCCCACCACATGCGGGCTGCCGCCGACCGCCTCGTCCAGCGCGGCCAGGGTCGGCTCGTCCACGCCCTGCCCGCTCAGCCGGCCGCGCAGCTCGCGCCAGGTGACCTCGATCCGCTTGTCGGCGTCCTGGTCCAGGCGGCTGGTGTCGAGATGCACCGAGGCGGTCGCCGCCGCCGGCGTGTACAGCGGGCGCAGCAGGTCGAGATCCATCCGGTCAACCTCCGGTCGGGGACTGCGGGGGAGTGGCGGACCGTGCGCTCAGGGACCGCGGCCGTCCACCCCTCCCATACTGGGGGCGCCTGTTCGGTCGACCCGGGATCCGGCGCCGGACGGTCGGCAGAGCCCCCCGGTTGGCGCAGTCCGCCGATGCCGCCCGCTCCACCGGCCGCCTCTGCCACAATCCGAGGGTGGAGTCGATCATCAGGACCATGGCCGAGCGGCTGACCGCCGTGCCCGGGGTCGTCGGGGTGATGCTCGGCGGCAGCCGGGCGCGCGGCGAGCACCGGCCCGAATCCGACTGGGACCTCGGCGTCTACTACCGCGACGAGTCGGCCCTCGACCTCGACGCGCTGCGGGCGCTCGCGGGCCCCGGAGTGGAGGTGGCCGGACCCGGGGGCTGGGGGCCGTGGGTGAACGGCGGGGCCTGGCTGCGCGTCGACGGGGTCGCGGTCGACTGGATCCTGCGCGACCTGGACCGCGTCCGGCGCGTCTGGGACGACTGCCGCCGCGGCGTGTACGAGGTCGGCACCCAGGCCGGCCACCCGCTGGGCTTCTGGTCCCCTTGCTATCCGGGCGAGGTGGCGCTCGGTCAGGTGCTGGCCGACCCCACCGGCGAGCTGACCGCGCTGCGCCGCGCCACCGCCGAGTACCCCGAGCCGCTGCGCGAGGCGCTGACCGGCGCGGCGTGGGAGGCGGACTTCCTGGTGGGCGCGGCCGCCAAGGGCGCCGGGAGGGCCGACGCGCTCCACGTCTCGCTCTGCCTCTCGCGCGCCTTCGGCGTGCTGGTGCAGGCGCTGTTCGCGCATCACCGGCGGTGGTGCCTGAACGAGAAGGGTGCGCTGGCCGTCGCCGAGACCCTGCCGGACGCCCCGCTCGGATTCGGCGAGCGGGTCCGCCGCCTGCTCGGCGCCCCCGGCACGGACGCCGCCGCGCTGACCGCGACGGTCGCCGAGGCCCGCGGTCTGGTCCAGGAGACCAGGGCGGCGCTGGCGGCGCGGGGCGCCTGAGGCGGGGCGCGAGGCGTCCGACGCGGGGCGCCGGGCCGCCCGCCGTCCCGGGGAGGGGCGCGGCGGACGCCCGGCGCCGGTCGGCGGCCGGAATCGCGTCGGCGGTGCGGGGATTCCGCCGGTTCCGAGGTGTCGTGATTCCGTGGGTTCCGTCAGCTCGCGGTGCAGGTGAGCGTCGGGATGGCGTTGCTGCCGCTGTAGTTGGCGTTGAACCCGAAGGTGGTGCTGCCGCCCGCGGCGATGCTGCCGTCGAAGGAGGCGTTGGTCACCGACACGGCCTCACCGGACTGGGTGTAGGACCCGTTCCAGAGGCTGGTGATCACCTGGTTGCCGGGGAAGGTCCAGGTGACCTTCCAGCCGTTGGTGGCGGCCGAGCCGTTGTTCTTGACCGTCACGGTGCCGGTGAAGCCGGAGCCCCAGTCCTGGGTGTCCGCCAGGGTCGCGGTGCACCCGCTGCCGCTGCCGCCTCCGCCGGTGGAGCCGCCGCTGCTCGCGGCGGTGGTCGCACTGACGGCGCTGCTGGCGGAGGAGGTGTTGCCGGCGGCGTCGTAGGCCGAGACGGTGTAGCTGTAGGTCGTCGAGGCCGACAGACCGGAGTCCGTGTAGGTGGTGCCGCTGGTCGTGCCGACCTTGGCGCCGTTGCGGTAGATGTTGTAGCCCGTCACCGCGGTGTTGTCGGTGGACGCGGTCCAGGACAGCGAGGCCGAGCTGCTGGTGGTGCCCGTGACCTGCAGATTGGTCGGGGTGGAGGGGGCGGTGGTGTCGGTGGTGCCGCCACCGCCGGTGGTGCCGCCGGTGCTTGCGGAGACCTGGATGTTGGAGCTGCCGCTGGACTGGTAGCCCTCGGTGGCGAGGATCTCGTAGTTCATGGTGCCGAGGTTCATGCCGTCGGCGGCCCAGGCGTTGAAGTGGTTGGCGACGGTGATGGTGCCGCCGGTGCGCTTCGACTCGCGGACGCTCCAGTACTGGTTGAAGGTCGCGGTGCCCTGGATGGAGGGCTCGTTGGTGCGGGTGGTCTCGTAGATGTCGTAGACGCCGCCGTCGGAGGTGACGGTGCCCTTGTACGTGCCGGTGGGCTTGTACGAGCCGTAGTTGTCGACGATGTAGTACTCGACCAGCGGGTTCGTGGTCCAGCCGTACAGCGACAGGTAGGAGTTGCCGTTGGTGGTCCAGGTGCCGGAGTACGTCACCGGGTTGGTGTTCCCGGTGGCCCAGCCCTTGCCCGCGACGAAGTTGTCGACGTTGGTGTACGAGGTGCTGTAGCCGTTGCCGCCGTCCAGCGTCATCGACGCCTGGCCGCTGGTCTGGCTCCAGAACGAGTAGAAGTAACCACCGTCCGTGCCGGTCGTGTTGGTGTTCACGACGGTGGCGGCGTTCGCCGTGCCGGGGATGAACATCAGCGCGGCCAAGGCCAGGAGCACCACGCGCAGCTTGCTGATGTGCCGCCACAGGCGGCCGGGACTGCGGCTCTGTGAAAGGAAGGGGTTCACGGTGCCTGCTTCCTCCTGGGGAGGGGTGGAAAGGGAAGGGGCGGTTCCCGGCGTGCGGGCATGGCAAGTGCCGCGCGGGCGGCCATGGGTGGTGGCCGGCGTGCGGTGGTGCCATGCGACGTGCCGAGGGGAACGCGGCGCCCCCGACGGCATGCGCCAGGGAACGCCAAGTACCAAGCCGTGGTGGCGACTTGGACCGCCGAGGCGAGGAGTGCCGCCTGCCGGTGGCGATCAGTGTTGAACCGCGCCCAGGGGCTGTCAACAGTTTCGGCAGTCATTGCGAAACCATTTCGCCGAACGCGAGTTACGTAGTCGGCGTCACTGCAGTTCAGATGGTCTGAGCAAGTCGCGTCCCCAAGTCGCCCGCCATCATGGGCCTTTTCGCCGCCGAATTTTTCGAGCCTTTGGTGGGACCCCGTCGAAAATTTCGTCCTGCATCGACCGGCCCGCGAATCGCCCTGACTTGCCCCAGAATGCTGCACGGCAGCGGCCTGTGCGGAGTCCGCAGCGCGTTGCGGAGTTGACCACGAGCGGAGTAGATTCCCGCCGCCATGATCAACTGGCGAACACTCGGGGGGAATCCGGTGAAGGCGCTCATACGGGGGCTGGTGGCGACGGCCCTGACAGGAGCGGCATCGCTTCTTCCGGTCGTCCCGGCGCAATCGGCGTCCGCGGCGACCATCGACAGCTGCCCCTCGGGGTACTTCTGTGTATGGCGAGCCGGATCCGGCACCGGCACGCTGGCGAAGTTCACCTCGAACCGCTCGGATCTCGGATCCCTGGACAACAAGTCCGACGCATTCTGGAACCGCACCGACTCCGCCGTGTGCCTGTACGAGAAGCCCGGTTACGCGGGTCAGGTGTTCGGGGCGGGGCCCGACGAATCTCAGGCGGCTTTCGGCGACCTGCTGGGCAGCTCGTTCAGGTTCGTCCCCACGCTGCGCGAGTGCGACGCCACGCCCTACGGCCCCTGGGCGGCGGAGAAGTCCCCGATCGCCCAGGGTTTCGGCGACATGAACGGCGACGGCCGGGCCGACGCGCTCTCGCGGGACAAGGCCGGGCGCCTCTGGCTGGTTTCCGGCACCTCGGACGGAACCCTGATCGGCTCCCGCGGCTGGAACTCCATGACCGCGCTCGTCAGGCACGGTTCCTTCGACACCGGTGGCACCGAGGACCTGGTGGCCCGGGACTCCTCCGGAAAGCTCTGGCTCTACCCCGGCACCGGCAAGGGCACTCTCGGCGCACGCACGCTGATCGGCACCGGCGGCTGGAACGGCATGCGCCTGATCACCGCCGTCGGCGACATCAACGGCGACGGCCACGTGGACCTGGTCGCCGCCGATTCCTCCGGGCGGCTCTGGCTCTATCCGGGCACCGGCAAGGGCACCCCGGGCTCGCGCAAGTTGATCGGCACGCGCGGTTGGAACGGCATCACCGCGCTCACCGGCATCGGGGACCTCAACGGTGACGGGCGAAACGACCTGATCGCCAGGGACTCCTCGGGCAAGCTGTGGTTCTACCCCGGCACCGGCAAGGGCGCCCCAGGCACGCGTTCGCTCATCGGGGGCGGGTGGAACATCGTGGCCCAGTTCCTCGCCGTCGGCGACACGACCGGCGACGGAGTGCCCGACTTGGAGACCTTCGGCCCCGACACCTATCGCGAGCCGTCGTCGACCGTTGTTCCCCCCGGTGCCGGTAGCGTGAACGAGAACGCCATGTGGGTCTACCCGGGCAACGGGCATGGCGCGTTCCGCTCCCACATCGACGACTACGGCCAATGGTGGAGCCTGAACGGCATGTTCTGACCGCGCCCCGTCCGGTCGGTCGGCGTACCCCGGCCGACCGCTAGCGCGCCACGCGGTAGCGGAGGCAGACGACGCCCGAGTCGAAGGTGCGGGTCGCGAGGAGTTCGAGGTTCCGGCGGTGCTCCCGGTGCGGGAAGTACGGGATCCCGCCGCCGACCAGCACCGGGTGGATCCGGGGCCGGTACTCGTCGATCAGGCCCAGCGCGGACGCCTCGGCGGCCAGCGTCCCGCCGCCGATGGCGATGCTCCCCGTCCCCGGCTCGGCACGCAGCCGCTCGATCTCCTCCTCCACACTGCCGGAGGCGAGTCGCGCGTTGCCCCGCACCTCGTCCTGGGACAGCGTGCGGGAGAAGACCACCTTCGGGAGCGGGTTCCACAGCCGCGTCCACTCGCGCCCGGACTCGTCCAGCGAGGGATCCTGCTCCGCGGTCTCCCAGTAGAGCATCGTCTCGTACAGCCGCCGGCCCATCAGGTGGACGTCGACCGTCCGGATCTCCTCGGTGGCGAAGCGGAAGAGTTCGTCGTCGGGCTCCGACCAGTCGAAGCGGCCGTCCGGTCCGACGATGTAGCCGTCGAGCGAGACGCCCATCGAATAGGTCACGCTGCGCATCGGAAGGCCTCCTCGCTGGCGGATTCCGGGCCATCGGACCGCCACCGGGGAGCCTAGCGGCCGAGCGAGTGTCGGGCCCCGATCCCGGCGCCGACGCCGGCCGGCGTGGCGGGCGCAGGAGGCGCGGCGGCACGGGCCGTGTCCAGGTAGGCGGAGAGCGCGTCGCGGTTGGCGGTGAGGGTGGCGAGCGTGGCGTCCAGGTTGTCGCGCAGTTCCGCGATCCGGGAGAGCAGGCCGGGGCAGGACTCGGCCTGCGGGCCCGCGCTGCCGGTGCACGGCAGGATCTGCCGGATCACCGCCGTCGGCAGCCCGATGCCGAGCAGGGACCGGACGGCCTCCACGGTCCGCGGCGCGTCGTCCGCGTACTCGCGGTAGCCGTTGGGGAGTCGCTCCGAGGGGAGCAGGCCCTGCTGCTCCCAGTACCGCAGGGAACGGCTGCTGACGCCGGTCCGCTCGCTGAGCTCGCCGATTCTCATTGCCGCCCTCCGCGGAAGCTCCGACGCCGTGACCTCGGCGATTTGACCTTGACACCAGTGTCACACTTTAGCGTCCACGTCATGACCACACCTCAGCACAGCACCACTGTCCTTCCCTGGAACGAGCAGGAGATCGGCGACCTGAGCGGGCTGACCGCCGTCGTCACCGGCGGGTCTGCCGGCGTCGGACTCGCCGTCACCGAGCGCCTCGCCCGGGCCGGCGCCCGCGTCCTGATCGGCGCCCGCGACCTCGACCGGGCCCGCGCGGCCGCCGACGGCGTCGGCGGACAGGTCGAGTCGGCCGCCCTCGACCTCGAGGACCCGGAGTCCGTCCGATCCTTCGCCGCGTGGGTACGCGAGCGGACCGGCGGCCCGGACGGCGGCGGGGTGGACCTGCTGGTGAACAACGCGGGCATCAGCAACCCCGAGTTCGGGCTCGCGCGGGCCACCCGCGTCGAGCGGCAGTTCGCCGTCAACCACCTCGGCCACTTCGCCCTCACCGGCCTGCTGCTCCCGCTCCTCGTGGTGGCGGAGGGGCCGCGGGCCGGCGGGGCCCGCGTGGTCACCGTCTCCTCCTCGCTGTACGAGCACGCCCCGCTCGACCTGTCGCGCCTGGCCGACCCCGAGGGCTACTCGCCGGGGCTCGGCTACGTCCGCTCCAAGCTCGCCAACGTGCTGTTCGCCACCGAGCTGGACCGGCGGCTCGCCGCCACCGCCAACGCCACTGCCACCGCCACCGGCGACCGCGACCGCACCGGCGCCCGCGTGCGCAGTCTCGTCGCGCACCCCGGCCTCGCCAGGACGCCCATGCACGACACCTATCCCTCGCCGGAGACCACGGAGGCGGTCCGCCAGGCGCTCGCCGTCTCCGGGCGGGATCCGCACGACGCCGTCATCGGCATCCTGCACGCCGCCCTCGCTCCGCAGGTGAGCCCCGACGCCTTCTACGGCCCGGGCGGCGAGCCCGGAACGCCCTCCGAGCACGTCACCGCCGAGCCGCTGCGTGCGCTCGCGCTCGACGCGGAGCTCGCCGCCGCGCTCTGGAAGGCCTCCGAGCAGCTCAGCGGTGTCTCCTACGCGCAGTGACGCACTGACGCCCCGGCCGGCGGCTCGGGTTCGTGAGAGTGGACTTGCATGAAGAGACCCATGTGACCTAATCTCGTGAGTGTCAGCTCTCATGATGAATGCTTGCACTCGCGAGGAGTCTCCTGTGACCACCCGAACCGTCGCCCTCCCGCAGGGCCTGGACCTGTCCGTCACCGAGTTCGGCGACCCCGAGGCCGACAAGGGCGCCGCCGTGCTGATGCTGCACGGCGGCGCCGGCGTCGGCACGCTGTTCGGCTTCGCCACCGCCCTCTCCGAGCGCGGCTACGTCGTCGCCCCGACCCACCCCGGCTTCGACGGGACGCCCCGCCCCGAGGGCTTCGACTCCGTCGCCGATCTGGCGACCGCCTACCTGGACCTGCTCGACGAGCTCGAGTTGAGCCGGGTGACCGTGATCGGCAGCTCGCTCGGCGGCTGGATCGCCGCCGAGATGGCGCTGCGCGACAACCACGGCGTGCTGGACTCGCTCGTGATCGTCAACGCGGCCGGGATCAAGGCCGATCCGGGGCAGCGGGTCACCGACCTGACCGGGATGTCGCCCGCCGAGATCTCCCGACTCTCCTTCCACCGGCCCGAGTTCCGCCCGGACCTGACCGCGCTCCCCGAGGAGCGCCGCGCCATCGCCGCGGCCAACCAGCGGACCCTGGCGCTCTACTCGGGCGGGCCGAGCCTGGAGGACCCCAAGCTGCGCGGCCGGCTGCACCGCGTGCGGATCCCGGTGCTGGTGCTGTGGGGTGAGAACGACGGCGTCATCCCGCTCGACTACGGCCGCACCTTCGCGGGGGCCTTCCCGGCCGCCCGCTTCGTGCCCGTCGCCGAGGCCGGCCACTTCCCCTTCATCGAGAACCCCGAGGCCGTCTTCGCGGCGCTGGGGGAGTTCGGCGCGTTCGCGGCGGAGGGCCGCGGTCAGGCGGTGTCCGTCACCGGCTCGGTCGCGTAACGCCGCATCACCCGGACCGTCGCCTCCGGCGTCGGCGCGCCGCCCGCCTCGACCATCGCGCGCAGGTCCCGGAAGTACCGGACGTACAGGTCGGGCGTGAAGGTGTTGACCATGACGGCCGGTACCTCGCCGTGGTTGGCGAAGGTGTGCGGGGCGCCGGGCGGCACCATCACCAGCGTCCCGGCCGGCGCCTCGTGCACGGTGGTCCCGACGGTGAAGTGCACGGTGCCGGAAACGACGTAGAAACCCTCGTCGTGCTGGGCGTGCCGGTGCTGGGGCGGGCCGGCCGTCCCGGGGGCGAGGGTGATCTCGGCGATCCCGAGGCGGTGGGCGGTGGTGCCGCCGTCCTCCAGGATGCGCAGGCGGGTCGGGCCGAGGTCGATCCGCTCGCCGCCGTCCGGCCCCACCACCGAAACGTCCGCAGTCGCTTCCGGTTCCGATCCTGATCCCGATCCCATGGCCCACCCCTTCGCGAGAGTCGTCTCTCGCGAAGATAGGAGGCCGGACGGTCTTCGTGCAAGTGAACTCTCATTGATAAAGTCGGCTTGAGCGATCAAGCGAGGCGAACCGAAGGAGGTCCTCATGCCCGCCCGTGCCCACGCGTCCCGAGCCGAGCCGGCGGCCGGTGCCGCGCCGGCCGGGGGAGGCAGGGTCAACCAGAAGAAGCGCACCCGCGACGCGATCGTGCGCGCCGCCGCGGAGCTGATGGCCACCGGCCGTGAGATGACCATGCCGGAGATCGCCCGGGCCGCGCTGGTCTCCGAGGCCACCGCCTACCGCTACTTCCCCGACCTGGCCAGCCTGCTCAGCGAGGCGATGGCCGACCAACTACCGGATCCCGCCGACGCCTTGGACCAGGTCACCGACTCCGGGGATCCGGTCGAGCGGGTCGCCGCCGCGACCGAGTACCTGCTGCGGCACGTCCTCGCCCGCCAGGGCGCCGTCCGCGCGATGATCGCCGCCACCGTCGCCCGCCCCGGCCAGGGCCCGCGCCGCCCCGGCCTGCGCTTCGGCCTGATCGACCACGCCCTGGCGCCGCTCGAACCGACCCTGGGCAGCACCGATCCGGAGGCCCTGGCCCGGCTCAAGCTCGGGCTCGCCGTGGTGATCAGCGCCGAGGCCCTGTTCGCGCTGACCGACCTGCACGGCCTTGACCCCGACGCGGCCGTCGCAGGCCTCGTCCACACCGCCACCGCCCTCACGCGCGCCGCCCTGCCCGCCACCTGAGCGCGCGGGTCACCGGCGGCCGCGTCACCGGCGGCGTCACCGGCGGCGGGGGTCACCGGGCGCGGTCGGCGAGCGCGTCGAGGTGGCTGGTGCCGGGGACGGGGGAGCCGGCGAGCCAGGCGTCACCCTCGCGGTAGAGGGTCTCGACCTCCGGGCCGGTGAGGCCGGGCAGGCGGGGGAGGACGTCGTAGCCGATGCGCTGCTGGATGTAGGCCAGATGGCGGTATCCGACCGGGAAGCGGGCCAGCAGCTCCGGGTCCAGGGCCAACCGCGCGGCCGGGTCGACGACGTCGAGGCGGTCCTTCTCGTAGATCGGCTGGCGGCGGACCACGCCCCAGCGGCCCGCGCGGCGCTCCAGGAAGTCGTAGAACCGGCCGCTGCAGGTGACGTCGACGGTGACGCCGTGGACCTCCGCGCGCTGCTCGATCTTCATCTTGGTCTGCGCGATCGCCCGGTCGCCGGCGACGGTGCTGGTGTGGCCGCCGAGGAAGTGGGCGATGTTGACGCCGCGCTCGAAGCCCTCGCGGCTGACCCGGATGAAGTCCCGGAAGGAGCCCTGGAACCAGGTCGCGGTCATCCAGCCGTCCTCGTGCCAGACGCCGGCGAAGGCGTCCCAGAAGCCGGCGTCGCGGAGCAGGACCCAGTCCTCCACGACCTTGCGGATGGCGGCGGCGTCCTCGGCGGGGGTGGCCGCGGGCATCTCCGGGGTGTCGGCAGCGTTCATGGCCCCCAGCGTCGACTCCGCGGGCGCGGCTGTCCAGCGCGCGTCCACCCAGCGGAAACGCCGGGCTCCGCCGCCCCGGCGCGAGGCCGGGACGGCGGAGCCCGATGCGTGCGGGCCGGCGTCAGCCCGGCAGGTTGAACGTCAGCGCCGGCGCGGCGTCCTGCGCCAGGGTCAGCGCCTGGGCCGGCCACCACGCGCCCGCGGCCGGGTCGACGATCCCGTACTCCGGGTCGTCCGGCCCCGTCGTGCCGCGGGTGCAACTGCCGTCGGACTCGCCCGGGACCTTGATCCACAGGTAGGCGTCCAGCAGCGGCACGCCGGTGTCCGCGGTGGGCCGCACGCCCAGGCCGCGCGCCGGCGGGTTGCACCAGGTCTGCGGGTCGCCGGTGTACTCGCCGGCCGGCGGGGCCCACGGGCCCTGGCCGTTGCGGCTGCTGTCGATGACGAAGTGCGTCAGCTGCGCGTCCGCCGGCACGTGCGCGGCGTACCAGGCGTCGGCGTCCGCGGGCGCCCAGTACTGGTTGGCGCAGTCGTCCGGCGAGGCGCCGGCGGTGTTCTGCAGGTACCAGACGCACTCGGACACCTCCGTGCCGTAGCGCGTGAGGTCGCTGTCCGTCTGGTAGTTGGAGACGTTGAGGAAGAAGCCCTGGGCGCGCGCCACGCCGCCCTGGATCAGCAGCTCGGCCTGGGTGCCGACGTTCTGCCAGGCGCTGTGGCCGCCGTCGAGGTACACGATGGCGCCGCTCTGCTGCTCCAGCCGGTCGACGGCGGCGTTCAGCTGGGCGAGCCGGTCGGACTGCTGCTGGGCGGTGCCGCCGCAGTAGGCGGGGGAGAGGGCCAGGCCGTCCGGCTCCAGGATCACCACGGTCTTGCGGCTGCCGATGCCCTTGGCCAGCGCGTCGATCCAGGCCGCGTAGTCGGCGCTGGTCGCGGCGCCGCCCGCGGAGTACTGGGAGCAGTCGCGGCCGGGGATGTTGTAGGCGACGGCGACCGGAACCGCCTTCTCCCGCGCCGCCTCGGTCTCCAGCTGGGCCATCGCGGTGGTGGTGTCGGCGGGGTCGGCGGTGCCGTCGAACCACTGGGCGACCGGCCAGGAGGCCATCTCCGCCATGGTCTTGGCGTCCGTGAGGTCGCCGCTCTTGGCGTCGGTCAGCGCCTGCTGCGCGGCCTTGCTCTGCGGATCGACGTAGAAGCGGGTGCCGGGCGCCAGCGTCCGCGCGGACGCCGCCGTGACGGCGGTACCGGAGGTGCCGGTGTGGGCCTGGGCGGGGGCGGTGCCGCACCCGATCGTGACCGCGACGCCTGCTGCCGTCGCGAGGATCGCCGACCTGACGGCACGTCTGCGACGAACGGACATCTCACTCCTGCGGGTGGCTCGGAGAATTCGGGGCCGCCGTACCGGTTGTCGGCCTGTGGGAGCGCTCCCAACTCGGTGGCGTGCGATGGCGCAGCCTACGGCCGAGCGCCCGGCCCGCGTCAACAGTCGTGCACAGAAATCCCGTTGAGCGCGCCGATCCCGCGAGTGCGCCTGCGGCGCGGCGGAGACGCGTGCACCGAGTGTGCGGAGCTTCGCGCACACCGAGTCCGGGTGGTGCCGGACCGGTTCCCCTGGACGATCCCGCGCCCGCGCGGGCCCGCGGGGCCGCCCGAACGCGCCGACGCCGCGCGGGATGCCGGGCCGGCGGACGACCGACCGGCTCTGCGAGCCGTCCGCCGGGCGCCTCCGTCCGGACCGCCTCGGACCGCTGCTCCGGGGGGAGGTGGGCGCGGGCCCCCGCACGGTAGGGTTGACGCGAGTCGGGACGCGGGCGAGGGGACGGTCCGGATGGGGGAGCGGATGAGCGCTGCCGCAGGAAGGGCGCCGCGCCCGGCGGCGCGCGTACTCCCGTATCTGAACGGCGTGTTGGCGGTACTGGCCGGCGCGGTGCTGCTGTGCGGTGCGATGCTGCTCGGCGCGGCCGGACCCGCCCGCGCGGCGGGCGCCGGTGCGGCGAGCCCCGGTGCGGCCGCGGCGGCGGGGACGAAAGCCAGCGCGGCGGCGACGCCGGGCGCGCCGAGCGGTACCGCACCGGCCTCACCCCGACTCGAAGGCGACGCCTCGCAGGCCGCTCGGCTGGCCGCGGCGCTCGCCGCGAACCCCGTCTACATCTCCGCCGACATCCCCCGCCGCGTCCCGCGCTCGCTCGCGCCCCGCTTCGCCGCCCTGGCGAAGCGCACCGGCGTGCCGACCTACGTGATGGTGCTCCCCGACTCCTCCGACCGCGACCTGCTGGGAACCGTCCACGACCGGCTGAACCGCAACGGGCTGTACGTGCTCGTCGACGAGTACGGCCTGATCGAGGCCCAGGCCTACGGCGTGGGCGCGCCGGCCGACGACGCCTCGACCGTCGTGCTCTACGGCACGCCCGAGGACGCGGGCGCCCTGGAGGCCTTCCGGACCTTCGCCGACACCATCGCCTCCGGCCCGGCGAAGGCGGCGGCCCGCGCGGCGCAGCTCCGCGCCCGCTACGGCGACGGCGGCGGCCACGTCCCGGACGAGTACCTCGACTCGACCGCCCGCGAGAGCCAGAACTTCGTTCTCGGCATGGCTCTCACGGGGCTGGCCGGGCTGGTGCTCGCGGTGGGCCGCCTCGCGTCCTCCGAAGCCGGCCCGGCTCGAGCCGGTAGCCCGGGCAAGGCCGAGAAGCCGGGCGCCCGCACTCGCCCGGTCCTCGCCCCCGAGGCCGCCGCCGTGCGGCGCCGGGGCGCCCGCTGGTCCCGGCTCGCCGCGCTGGTGGTGGTCGCCGGCATCGTCGTCGCGGCCCCCTTCCTCTTCCCGCAGACGCTGGACGGGCCCACGCTCGCCGTCTCGCAGGCCGACCTGCACGCGCGCACCGACGCCATCGCCGCCTCGCTCGCCGAGGACCCGGTCTACCAGGACCCGGCCTACCCCACCCAGCTCACCGGCGCCGACCTGGCGGCCGTCGAGCAGCGGCTGAGCCGGCTCCGCGCGACCCTCCAGGCCCCCGTCTACGTCGTCGTCACGCCCTCCCTCAGCGAGGACGAGACCGGCGGTGAGGCGTCGACCCTGCTCGCCCTCCTCCACCGGCGCGCGGGAGGGCCGGGCGTCTACGCCCTCGTCGACCCCTCCGACGGCGGCATCCAGCTCGACTCCTACGGCACCCGCGTGGACGACGGCCGACTCGCCTTCGAGCTGCCCGAATCCGTCGCCTACCCGGCCCCGGACGCCACCGGCGACGACCCGCGGACTGCGCCGCGCCTGGAGAAGGCGCTCGACTTCATCGCCGCGTCCCCGCGGTCCTCCTCCGCCTCCTCCGGCAGCTTCGACACCACGCTCCCGCCGGTCGAGGGCAACCGGCTGCCGCACCTGTTCACCGGAGACTTCTGGCCCGGGCTGCTCGTCGGCGCGCTCGCGCTCGCGCTGCTGCTGCTCCTGGTCCGCGCGCTGACGGCGATCGCCGCGGCGTGGCGCCGGCGCCGCGCCGCCGGCCGCTCCCTCGCCGGCGAGCCGCCGCCGCACCTCGCGGACCTCGGCAGCCGCCCCTCCCTGCACCGGCTGCGCGGCAGCGCGGCGGACGACACCGCGGCGCTGGCCGCCGCCCTGGGCGCGGCGGACCCGGATGCGCCCGGCCGCCCGCGCGCCTGGGACTGCCTGGACGCCGCCGAACTCCTGATCGGCGGGGACGGCCGCGGCCGACGCGTGCCCGACACCGTCTCCGCCGGGGACCTCGCCGCCGCGATCCTGCTGGCCCGCGCAGGTCTCGGCGCGCTCCAGGGACGGCCGTGGAACCAGCTGTGCCGCCTGGACCCCCTGCACGGTCCGGCCGGCGGCGACCGCGTCCGCGTCCGGCTGGCACCTGCCGCGAGCGGCGCGGGCGACGCGGCGGCGGGTGCGGCCGCCGGCGCTGACGGTGCGGGCGGCGCGGGGAAGGCGGGCCGGAAGGATGCGCCGAAGTCGCCGGCCGCGCCGGAGCCGGCCGCCACGCTCCAGCCGGTCCGGCTGTGCGCCGCCTGCCGCGACGCCGTGCGCGGGGCCGGACGCGGGATCGGGCGCGGCAGCGCTCCCGGCGCGTCCGCCGAGGCCGAGCGGCTGCTGCTGCGCCTGCCGGCCTCCTCCGACGCGAGCCACACCCCCTGGACCGAGGCGGGCGACGTGCTGCCCGCCGCCCTCGACGGGATCACCGCCCTGATCGCCACCACCCGGGAGTCCGCCAGTGTCCAGTGACCCGCACCTGCGTCCGCGCGCGGCCGCCCGCCGCGACCGGACAGCCCGCGCGGCCGTCCCCGTGTTCCGGGCCGCCGCGCCCCGGGCCGCCGCGTTCCGGGCCGCAGCGCTCCGCGCGCTGCTCGCGCTGCTGCTGGCCCTCGCCGTGCCCGCGCTCGCCGGGGTCGGCGCGGCCCCGGCCCGCGCCGCCGGTTCGAGCGGCACGGCGACCTCGCGCGGCGCGGCCATCGCCGCCGCGCTGCGCCGCTCACCGGTCTACGTCGACCCCTCCTACGCCGCCGCGGCGGTCACGCCCGCCCAGCAGAAGTCGCTGGCCGCGCAGATCGCCGCGACCGGGCTGCCGATCAAGGTCGTGCTGGTCCCGCTGGTCAAGGGCGACGCCTTCGACGGCTCCTCGGACACGCTCGCCTCCGTGGTCCAGGACCGCCTGGGCCCGAGCCCCCTCATCGTCATCACCACCGACGCGGACGGCAGCTGGCTCGACGGCTACGAATGGCCCTCCGACACCCACCAGGTCCGGGACGCGGTCTCCGCCGTCGGCTTCCTCAAGGCCTACGAGAACGCCGGCCTGGCCGCGCGCGTGTCCAAGGCGATCTCCCTGATCAAGGCGGGCGACGGCACCGCCGTGTACCAGCAGGCCACCGCGGACCTCGACGCCGGCCTGCCCTCCGCGTCGCCCACCTCGGCCGCCGGGGCGGCCCACGGCTCCTCCGGCGGCGCGGTGGCGGGGCTCGTGATCGCGGCGGTCGTCGTGGTGCTGCTCGCGGCGGGCGGGGCGGTCCTGCTGCGGCGGCGCCGGGCGACGGCGCGCCGCTCCGCGTTCTCCTTCCCCGACGCCGTCTTCGCCGCCGGGCGCAGCGCCGAGGAGAAGGCGCTGCGGGAGCGCGCCGCATCCGAAGTCGTCGCGCTCGGCGAACAGTTGGAGGACACCGACAGCGCGGCCACGCCCGGCTTGCCGCGCGCGCTGGACGCCTACGACGCCGCCGGACGCGTCCTGGACGCCGCCCGGGGGATCCCGGACCTGGCCGGGGTCCTCGCCCTGGTCGAGGAGGCCCGCGCGGCCCTCGCCGGCGGCGGCTCCGGCGGCAAGGGCGGCAAGGGCGCTGAGAGCGGCGCCGGTCTCCCGCTCTGCTTCTTCAACCCGCTGCACGGGCGCGCCGCGCAGCGCCTCGTCTGGCGGCCGCTCGGCCGGCGCGAGCGGGTCGACGTCGCGGCCTGCGGGGAGTGCGCGCGGGCGCTGCGCGCCCGCCGCTCGCCGGAGGTGCTGGCCGTGCAGGACCACGGCAGGACCGTCCCCTACTTCGAGGTCCCGGCCGAGCGCAGCCTCTGGGCCGCCACCGGCTACGGCTCGCTGCTCTCCGGGCCCGGCGACAGCCTCGCCTCCCGCGTGGCCACCGGCGAGTTCAGCCGCGCCCACGCCCAGGGCGGGGCGGAACACGGGAGGCGCACGGCGCCGGAGGACTGACGGTCCGCCGGATCCCGGCCGGCGGCGGGGCGTTCACCTCACCCACACCCGCACCGGCCCGACCGCCTCGAACCCGGACCGCAGCGCGACCTCCAGCTCCTCGCCGTGCTCGTAGCCGACGACCGGCAGACCGGGGAAGAGCCGGTCCGCCGCGTCCAGCACCGCGGGCCAGGCCGCCTCGCCGCCCTCCGCCGCGTCGAACAGGTTCGAGATCCCGACCACGCCGTCGCCCGGCGTGGCCACCGCGCCCGCGGCCACCCGCCCGCCGGCCCCGCGCACGGCCAGGAACACCGCGGCCGGATCGGCCGCCAGCTCCGGCCGGAACAGCTCCGCGTCCCCGTCCCCGCCGTCCCAGGCGAGCGCCCACTCCCGCAGCCCCTCGGGGCCGGTGACCACCGCCCACGCGCGGCGCGCCGGGAGGCGATGGCCTGCCGGGCCGCCGCCCGCCGGATCCACCGGCCCTCGAACAGCACCCGGAACCCCGATCGCCCCAACTCCAGGTCCGCGAAGCTGTCCTTGACGCTGCCGCCGGGCGCGCGCAGGTCGATCCGGGCAAGCACCTCGCCCGGATCCGTCCCCGGCTCCAGGGTGACCGCGTCCGGGTAGTACACCGGGGCCCGCCGCGGCACCGACCACACCCGCGCCCCGAACTCGCCCTCCACGCCGTGGGATCGGCACATCGCGGCGCACCACCGCGCGTTGTTCCGCGCTGCCGCGCGGACCGGGGACTGCTGCGTCAGCTTCATGGCCCGGATCATGTCCGCCCTCCGCCCGCCCTGTCGACCGCGTTGCCGCCCCACCGCACGGCGCCGGCTCGCGCCCGAACTCCGGTCCCGTTCCCCCGAAACGCCGTTGCCGCGGCCTCCGGCCGCCCGTAGGCTCGGCGGCCGTGATCGCTTCCTGGGGCTCCGACCTGCTGCTCGCCGGGATGGTGTTCGCCGGCGCGGCGGTGCAGCGGATGTCGGGCGTCGGGTTCGCGCTCGTCGCGAGTCCCGGGCTGATCGCCTTGCAAGGACCGCTGGCGGGGGTGCTGCTGTCCAACTGCGCGTCCTGCGGGATCAGTGCCCTGGGCCTGGCGACCGAGTGGCGCGGGCTGCGGCCGCGCCTGATGGTGCCGCTGGTCGTGACGGCGTCCTGCCTGGTGCCGGCGGGCACTTTCGCCGCGCGGGCGCTGCCCCGGCCGGTCCTCCTCGCCGGCATCGGGGCCGGGGTCGTCGCCGCGGTGGCGGTGGTCGCCCGGGGGCTGCGGGCCCCCGCGCTGCGCGGGCGGCCGGGGGCCGTACTGGCGGGCGCGGCAAGCGGGTTCATGAACGCGGCGGCCGGCGTGGGCGGGCCGGCGGTCACGCTCTACGGGCTGAACGAGGGCTGGACCGTCCGCCAGTTCGTGCCGAACGCGCTGTTCTACGGGGTGGTCGTGAACGCCGTCTCGCTGCTGGTCAAGGGCATGCCCGCGCTCTCCCCGAGGGCGTGGGCGCTGTTCGGCGCCGCCCTGCTCGCGGGGCTCCTGGCCGGCCGGGCGCTCTCCGCCCGGGTCCCGGAACGCCGCGCCAGGGCCGTCGTCCTCCTGCTGGCCCTCGCCGGCGGCACCCTCACCCTGCTCCGAGGGCTCGCGGCCCTGTTCTGACGCCTGCTGCCGCAGGCCTCGCCCCGTCCGGCGGGTCCCCGGCGGATCGGTCAGCGCGTGAAGGTGCGCCGGTACGCGGTGGGCGTGGTGTCGAGGGTCCGCCGGAAGTGCAGGCGCAGGTTCGCCGCCGTGCCGAGGCCGCAGTCCCTGGCCACCTGGTCCACCGAGCGGTCCGTCGTCTCCAGGAGTTCGCGCGCCCTGCCGATGCGGGCGCCCAGCAGCCACTGGCGGGGAGTGGTGCCCGTCTCGGCGGCGAACCGGCGCATGAAGGTGCGGGGCGAGACGCCCGCGTGCCGCGCGAGCGCCCGCAGCGTGAGCGGCTCGCCGAGCCGGCCGAGCGCCCAGGCCCGGGTCCCGGAGAGCGAGGTCTCCCCGGCCTCGACGACCGGCGCGGGCACGTACTGGGCCTGGCTCCCGTCGCGGTGCGGCGCGGCGACCAGCCCGCGGGCGATCCGGTTGGCCGCGGTCGCCCCCAGGTCGCGGCGCACGAGGTGCAGGCACAGATCGATGCCGCAGCAGACTCCGGCGGAGGTGAGTACCTCCCCCTGGTCGACGTAGAGCACATCGCGGTCGACCGTGACGGCGGGGAAGCGCCGTTCGAGTTCGTCGGTGTGCAGCCAGTGGGTCGTGGCGTGGAGTCCGTCCAGAACGCCCGCCTCGGCGAGCGCGAAGGCGCCCGTGCAGATCGACACCACCCGCCGGCCCCGGTCGCGCGCCCGGGCCAGCGCGTCGATCACCTCCTCCGGAGGGCGCACCGGTGACTCACCGCCCGGTTCGTACCCCGGCACGATCACGGTGTCGGCGGCACGCACCTGATCGAGGCCGCCCTCGGTGTCGAGGGAGAAGCCGGCGGTGGTCGCCACCTTCGCGCCGAGCCCGCACACGGTCACCGCGTAGGGGGTCTCCGGGCGGGTGCTGAAGATCTGCGCGGGGATCGCCAGGTCGAGCGGGGTGACACCGTCCAGCGCCAGGATCGCGACCCGGTGTGTCGTCATGGCAGCATTCTATCGATAGGGGGCACGATTGCCACTCACCTGGTCAGAGGGGTGCGTGCCAGCCTGGGGGCATGACCGCAACCACTTCGGACCGGACGGCCGCCGACCTGATCGCGCTGCCCGGCACTCCGCTCAGCCGCGCCGCCGTACAGCTCGTCGAGCCGGTGGTGTCGCCCTCGGTGTTCAACCACAGCATTCGCACCTATCTGTTCGCCCGGCTCGTGGCCGCGCGCCTCGCCCTGGCCGCCGGCCGGGACTACGAGGACGACCTGCTGTTCGCGGCGTGCGCGATGCACGACCTCGGCGTGGCGTCGGACGGCCCGCACACCCAGCGGTTCGAGGTCGAGGGCGCCGACCGGGCCGCCGCGTTCCTCATCGAACACGGACGCTCCGAGGCGGAGGCCGACGAGGTCTGGCAGGCCATCGCCCTGCACACCTCCTCGGGCATCGCGGAGCGCCGCGGCACGCTGTGCCGGCTCGTGCGCGGAGGCCTCGCGCTCGACTTCGGCGGCCCGATGGGCGACACCTACGCCGACACCCTCAGCGACGAGCAGGCCGACGCCGTCCACGCCGCCTACCCGCGGCTGGAGATGATCCGCTCACTCACCGACGCGATCGTCGCGCAGGCCGCCAAGAACCCGCAGAACGGCCCGCGTTACGCGCTCCCCGGCGAATTCCTGCGCGAACGCGAGACCTTCGGCCGGACCCGGATGGAGCACGCCTGCAGCACCTCCCGATGGGGAGACTGACCGGCCCCGCCCCTCATCCGGCCCACGGCAACCGGTACCGCAACCAGAGACGAGAGGACATCACACCATGGCGATCCATCCCGTATCGGTCCCCGACGACTCGCCTGTCTTCGGGCAGACCACCAGCGCCTTCGCACGCTTCGGCCACGCCCCCGCGATCCGCTCGCACGGGCACCTGTTCATCTCCGGCCAGATCGGCCGCCGCCCCGACGGCGTGCCCGGCGCGACCGCCGAGGAGCAGACCGAGCTGGCCATCCGGCGCATCGAGGAGATCCTCCGGCTGGAGAACCTCGGCCTCGGCGACCTGGTCGACGTGACGAGCTACCACGTCGACATCCGGGAGAACCTGGCCGGCTTCCTCGCAGCCAAGCAGCGCCTGGTCAAGGCCCCCTACCCCGCCTGGACGATCATCGGCGTCAGCGGCCTCGCGAGCCCCGAACTCCTCGTCGAGATCCAGGCGACCGCCGCATACCCCGGCGACGCCGTCCGGTAGAGCCGCGGCTCTGGGGTTCGAAGGGGGCCCGAGGGGCCCGGTGGGGCCCGGTGGGGCCCGGTGGGCCCGGTGGGGCCCGGTGGGGCGGCTCCGGGACCCGAGCAGGGCCGTGCGGCGTGGGGGCTCGCGGCCCTGCTCCGGGGCCTACCGGCCGGCCGGCGCATCGGGTCCGCCGGCCGAGCCGGACGCGCCGGACAGGGCGAGGAGGTGGCGGGCGGTGCCGGCCGGGTCGACGGTCTGGTGCATGTGCTCGCCGGGGAGGTGGGCCACCCGCCAGCCCCGGTCGCAGGCCTCGGCGGCGGGCTCCTCGTAGGGCGGGCCGAAGAGCAGGTAGGCGCAGGGATGGTCGTCCCAGCCGGCCGGGACGGGAACGCGCTGCTCGTAGTAGGAGAGCGGCAGCCGCGGCTGCTCCTCGACGAGGATCCTCCGCAGCCGCGGGTCGGGGAACATCGGCGCGACGTCGGCCTCGTCCCACCAGTCCGTCCAGCGCGGCAGCCGGCCGTCCACCGCCTTGGGCCGCAGGAAGTCCAGCAGCTCGGGCGGCGCGACGGCGGTCGAGCCCGCGCGAGCCGGGAGCGCCGCGTCCACGAACACCGAGCCCACCACCGGATGCGCGAGCGCGACCCGCACCGCGGGCAGGAACAGCCCCGCGTTGCTGTGCGCGACCAGCACCAGCGGCCGGTCCGCCGGGACCTCCGACAGGTCGTCACGGACCGCCGCTACCACCGCCGGCCAGAACGGCGGGCCGCCCGACCCCACCTCCAGCAGGGACGGCACCCGGACCTGGTACCCAGCCCCTTCCAGCCGCTCGGCCACCGGCCGCCAGGACGAGGGCCCCACCGAAGGACTGTGCACGAGAACGAACACCGGCTGCATGCCCGCCATGCTCTCCCGGGCCCCGCGCCGCCCGCTCCCCGCTCGGCCGAGAGCGAACAGGCGCCCCGTATTCCCGTGATGCCGAGACCTACCGCACACCGAAAGGGAATTCACCGTGAGCCCGGTTACAGGAGCCTGCGCGAATATCCACTAGACTGGCCGGGGTCCACTGGGCACCCGGCTGACCTCCCGACTCCAGGTGAACTGAATGACAACCCCATCCGTCGCGGTCGACGCCGTCTCGGCCATGACCACGGAACTGGCCAGGAACGCCTTCGGCCCCTTTTTCGCGACGCCGTGCGGAATTCTCGCTCCCCTGCTGAGCCGGCTCGAGTCGCAGGGCGGCTACGTCACGGTCTCCCGGGAGGACAACGCCGTCGGCCTGGCGGCCGGCTCGGCGCTCGCCGGGCGGCTGCCGGTGGCGCTGATGCAGAACTCCGGGTTCGGGCAGTCGGTGAACGCCCTGGCCTCGCTGATCGTCCCCTACCAGGTGCCGATCCTCCTCGTCGTCAGCCTGCGGGGGACCGGGGCGGACACCACGGCCGAGAACCTTCCGATGGGCCGGGCCACCGTCCCCATCCTGGACGAACTCGGCATCGGCCACGCCACCTTCGCCCCCGAGCGCGCCGCGGAGCAGCTGGCCCGGGCCCGGGACACCCTCACCCGCCTGCGCCGGCCGACGGCGCTGCTCGTCCGCCCCGACGCCTTCGGCTGGGAGGCGTAGCCGTGGACAAGACGGAGGCGATCTCCACGGTCCTGGCCCTGGTCGACGACGCGCCCGTGGTCTTCACCACCGGCTACACCTCACGCATCGGCGCCTCGCTCGCGGACCGGCCGAACCACTTCTACATGACCGGCTCCATGGGCCTGGCCCTTCCGCTGGGCATGGGCGTGGCCCTCGCCACCCGCCGGCCCGCCGTGGTGCTCGACGGGGACGGCAGCGTGCTGATGAACCCGGCGGGGATGCTGACCGCCGCCGTGGTCCCCGACCTCCCGCTGGTGCACCTCGTCCTCGACGACGGCGCCTACACCTCCACCGGCGGGCAGCCGACCGGCTCCGCAGCCGTCGACCTGGTCGGCCTGGCCGCCGGCTCCGGTTACCGGCACACGCGCCAGGTCCAGGACGCCGACGGGCTGGGCGAAGCCGTGCGCGAGGCTCTGGACGGCTGCTCCGCGCCCTGGTTCATCCGCTGCCTGCTCGAACCCGACGACCTCGCACCGCCGCCCCGGATCGGCGTGCCCCTGGACGAGATCGCCCGTCGCTTCTCGGGACATCTGACCCAGCGTCAGGCCGCGGTCTGAAAAGGATTTCCGGCTGCGCGGCCCGGCCCGGCCGGATTTTCCCGCCGAGGAGGGCCGGCGGGAATTGTTTCCCGGGCGTCGGAATTCACGGCGGGCCCCGGAATTCGGTCGGCGGCGAACAGGTAATGGCGGACGGCCGCCGTACGAACCCGGCGCCGGCCCCTGAATCAGCCGAGCACCGGAAGCAGCCTCACGGCGAGGCCCGCCATCAGCAGGCTGGAGGCCAGCGCGGTGAGCAGGCGGCCGCGGTCGCCGGTGAGGACGCGGCCCAGCAGAGCGCCGCCGCCGGCCAGCAGCAGCTGCCAGCTCGCCGATGCGGCGAACGCGGCCGCCGCGAAGGCCGCCTGCCGCGGAGCGCCGGCCGCCGACTGCCGCCCGCCGCCGACGACCAGGGCCGCGAAGTAGATGACCGTCAGCGGGTTGAGCAGGGTCACGCCCCATAGCCCCAGGTAGGCGCGGACCGCGCTCGGCGGCGGCGCGTTCGCATCCGGCGCGTCCGCGTCCGCGTCCGCGCCCGGCGCGGACGGGGCGGCGGCCCGCCGCTCGCGATGGCCGCGCACGGCGACCACCGCGCCGCGCACCGCGAGGGCGATCAGCACCGCCACCGAAGCCCAGCGCAGCGGCAGCAGCACCGGCCGCAGGGCCGCCGTGAGAGCGGAGCCGCCGGTGACGGCGACGAGTGCGTACACGCCGTCGGCGGTCGCGACGCCGAGCGCCGCGCAGGCGCCGATCCGCAGCGAGGTCCGCGCGCTGAGCGCGACGAGATAGGTCCCGATCGCCCCGACCGGCACGGCGATGCCGTACCCGGCCAGCAGCCCCGCGACCAGCGCGGCCGTCACGCGCGCGAGGGGATCGACCACCGCACCCGCCCGGCCCGCCACTGCTGTCGCCCGGCCCCGCCCAGGGCGGGGGAGAGCGTCGGCAGGGGAGAGGCGGTCGTCGTCATGCGCCGATGGTGAAGCCGCCCCACCGCGCCGGGCAACCCGATTTCCCGGGCGCCCGGGACCGCTTGCCGTGGCGTCGGCGCAGGTCCGGGGCCTGTGTGTGGCGCACCGGGCACGTGGGCCTCGTCTTCTCCCGAAGGAATCCGCGCCGGGGTCTTGTCCGGCCCCAGAAGTGCATGCAAAAGTGTGCGCACCTTCAGTTGGCCTTCGGAAGGAGGGCATCTTGCTGGACACCGGAGTTCGCGTCCGCGTCGGCAGCGCACTGCACGACGAGGTCGTCGAATGGATGGACACCGAGGCCGAACTGCTCGACGAATACCGTGAGCGTGCCTGGCTCGAGGGCATGGTCAGCCGCGAGGTGGTCTACCAGGTGCCGCTGCGCCAGACCGTCGAACGGGCGCGCGGGACGGGCTTCGTCCCCGGTACCTACCACCTTGACGAGACCTACGGCTCGCTGGAGAGCCGCGTCGCACGCAACGAGACCGCCTACGCCTGGGCGGAGGATCCGCCGTCCAGGATCCGGCACTTCGTCACCAACATCCGCGCCGCCGGCGACAGCGACCAGGTCGCGGTGCGGAGCAATCTGCTCGTCTACCGCACCCGCCAGGAGCAGACCCAGCCGCAACTGCTGGCCGGCGAACGCAAGGACGTGCTGCGCCGCGAGGACGGCCGGCTGATGCTGCTGCGTCGGGAGGTCCTGCTGGACCTGACCGTCATCGGCACCCACAACCTCGCCATCTTCTTCTGAGTCCCCCTCAAAAGACCGGCACCGGCCGGGATCTCGCCTCTATGGAGGCACCGGCTCTCCGCCGGGCCGACTCCGACACAGCATCAGGACACCGGTCCTGACCCTGACTTCCGGGCTCTGCAGCGCCGCAGACGCCCCTTCCGGACGGGAAGGCGCCAACCGCCATGGGCACAACCGACCACACCTCTCGGGCAGATCAGCTTCTCGACGACCTCGAACGCGGACTTCCGCACGGCGAGGTCCCGGTCGGACTGTTCGGTAACCCCGAGATCCACGCGCGTGAGCTGCGCAAGATCTTCGGCCGCTGCTGGGTGTTCATGGCCCACGAGTCGGAGATCGAGGCCAAGGGCGACTACGTCCTCCGCAAGATCGGCGAGGACAACTTCATCGTGGTGCGGGACGAGGAGGGCGGCATCAACGTGCTGTTCGATGCGTGCCGGCACCGCGGCGTGCAGGTCTGCCGCTCCGACTCCGGCAACACCTCCCACTTCCGGTGCCCCTACCACGGCTGGACCTACAACACCAAGGGCAACCTGGTCGGGGCGCCGCTGTGGCGCAACGCCTTCGGCGGAATGGCGAAGGAGGGCAACGGCCTGGTCCCGGCAGCGAAGGTGGAGTCCTACCACGGCCTCGTCTTCGCCTCGCTGGACGCGAGCGCGCCGCCGCTGACCGAGTACCTGGGCGGCATGGCCTGGTACCTGGACCTGCTGTTCGGCCTCAACGAGCACGGCATCGAGGTGCTCGGACCGCCGCAGCGCTTCGTCATCGACGCCAACTGGAAGTCCGGTAGCGACAACTTCTCCGGCGACGACTACCACCTGGGCACCCTGCACCGGTCGGTGTGGGAGATCGGCGCGTTCCCCGTGCCGTTCCGCGAGAACATGATGGGCTATCACATCCAGGCCGCCCCGGGGCATTCGCTGTCGTTCTCGATGGCGCCGACAGAGGACGAGCCCGGGCCCAAGTTCTTCGGCTTCCCCGAGGAGCTGGCCGCCACGTTCGACACCAGCCGGGTCAGTGAGCACCAGCTCGACATAGCCCGCCGCTCCCGGGTGTTCGTCGGCAACGTCTTCCCCAACTTCTCGATCCTGGCACTGCCGATGACCGAGGACGGCGCGCACCACGCGCCGACGGGCGTCGTCACCATCCGCACCTGGCAGCCGCACGGCCCGGGCCAGTTGGAGATCTTCAACTGGTTCTGCGTCTACCGCAACGCCACCCCCGAGCAGAAGGACCGCGCCTACCGCGCCGGTCTGGGGACCTTCTCGATGGGCGGCGCCTTCGAGATGGACGACACCGAGCCGTGGATCTCGGTCAGCCGCAACGGCGGCTCGGTGGCCGCCGAGATGCTCGACTTCTCCCTCAACTACCGGATGGGGATGGAGGGCGTCGGCATCGCCCACCGCGTCGAGGACTGGCCCGGCCCCGGCACGGCCTACTGGACCCGCTACGAGGAGGGCGTGCAGCGCAACATGTACCGCTACTACGCGGACATGATGCGCGCCGAGCCGGGGGAGTGGCCCAAGGGCGGCGGGGATGAGTGACCCGCGCGGCGCGGAGGCCGACGCCACCCGCGCCGAGCCTGCCCGCGCCGAGCCCGGCGGCGCCGACGCCACCCGCGCCCTCTACGCCCGGCGCGGCCTCGGCGGCCGGCTCGACCCGCCGGCGCGGCCCGCGGTCGTGGTCGTGGACCTCATCGAGGGGTTCACCGACCCCGCCTGCCCGCCCGGCTCCGATCTGGACGCCGTCGTCACGGCCACCGGCTCCGTCCTCGCCCGGGCCCGCGCCGCCGGCCTGCCGGTCTTCTTCACCACGATCGCCTTCCCGCCGGAGCGGCTGGACGAGGCTGTGTGGCTGAGGAAGATGCCCGCCCTGAGCGTCCTCACCGAGGGTTCGCACTGGACCCGGGTGGATCCCCGGCTCGCCCCCGGGCCCGACGAGCCGGTGCTCACCAAGCAGGCCGCGTCCGCCTTCCACGGCACCGGCCTCGCCGAGCGGCTCGCCGCGACCGGCGCCGACGGCGTGGTGGTGTGCGGGGCGACCACCTCCGGCTGCGTGCGGGCCACGGTCATCGACGCCTGCTCCCACGACTTCCCGGCGTTCGTGCCGCGGGACTGCGTCGGCGACCGCGCCCAGGGCCCGCACGAGGCCAACCTGCTCGACATCGACGCCAAGTACGCGGACGTCCTCGACGCCGCCGCCACGGAGGAGCTGATGGCCCGATGGTGACCCCCACCGCGCAGGCTCCGCGCCTGGCTGCTCCGGCCGGAGGCCGCCTCGCCCCGGCCGGGCACGCCCCCGGCGTCGAACCCCGGCTCGCCGTGAGCCGTCCGCAGTCCCTCGCCGAAGAGCGCGCCCGCGGCGCCTACACGCCCCTGCCGCCCGGCCTGGACCTGATCGGCGAGCTGGAGGCCGCCGGCCTGCGGGGCCGCGGAGGCGCGGGCTTTCCCGCCCACATCAAGTGGCGGGCCGTCGCCGAGGCCGCCGGGCCGCGCGTCGTCGTCGCCAACGGCGAAGAGGGCGAACCGAGTTCGGTCAAGGACCGGTGGCTGCTCAGCAACCGCCCGCACCTGGTGCTGGACGGACTGCTGCTGGCCGCCGGCGCCGTGGGCGCCGACCGGGCCGTCGTCTACCTCTCCGACCCCGCCACCGCCGACGCGGTGCGGGCCGCCGTCGCCGAGGCGCCCGTGCCCGCCGGTCTGCGGATCGAGGTCCACCTCGTCGACCCCGCCTACGTCGCCGGCGAGGAGAGCGCGGCCTGCCGGGCGATCAGCGGCGGCCCGGCGCTGCCGCTGGCCAAGCCGCCCCGGGTCAGCGAATCCGGCGTGGACGGGCTGCCCACCCTGGTCTCCAACGTCGAGACGCTCGCGCACGCGTCCTGGATCGCCCGCCACGGCGCCACGGCCTACCGCGCCCACGGCACCGCGCGGTCGCCGGGCACCACCCTGGTGACGCTCACCGGAGCCTGCGCCCGGCCCGGCGTCTACGAGGTGCCGTTCGGCATGCCGATGCGCGAGCTCCTCACCCTGGCCGGCGGGACGCCCGGCGGCACACCGGCCGGCTACCTCGTCGGCGGCTGGTTCGGCGGGGTCCTGGGCCCCGGGCACGCGGGGGTCTCCTGCTGCTACGAGGGCCTGCGGGACGCGGGCTCCGGACTGGGCTGCGGGGCGATCACCGTGCTCGCCCCCGGCGACGACCCGGTCGCGGTGGCCGCCGAGATCACCGCCTGGTACGCCCGGGAGTCCGCCGGGCAGTGCGGGGTGTGCGTGCGCGGCACCGCCTCCATCCGCGACGCCTTCGCCGCCCTCGCCGACGGCCGTGCCGCGGCCTTCGACGCCGCGACCCCGGCCGCCGCGACTCTCGGCCGCGCGCCCACCGACGACGCGGCCGCGCGGGAGCAGGTCGCCAAGCTGCGGCGCTGGGGCGCCACCCTGCCCGGCCGGGGCGCCTGCGCCTTCCTCGACGGGGCCGCCACCTGGGCGCGCACCGTCACCACCGAGTTCGCGGACCGGCTACCCGGCACCGGACCCGACCCGCAGAACCCCACCCCGCAGAACCCCGACCCACGATCCGGAGAGAACCGATGAAGGCATTCGTCGACGCCACCAAGTGCAACGGCTACGGCACCTGCGCCGAGCTCGCCCCCACCCTGTTCCAGCTCGACGAGTGGGGCTACGCCTCGGTGGCCGGCGACGGCGAGGTGACCGACGAGGCCGCGGCCCGCAAGGCCGCCGCCGACTGCCCGGAATGCGCGATCACCCTCAAGGACTGACCGCCCGCCCGGCGACACCGAACACCCACCCCCACCACGCGGAGGACACCCCATGGATCTCGGACTCCAGGGAAAGACGGCCCTGGTCACCGCCGCCAGCAGAGGCATCGGCCACGCCATCGCCACCCTCCTGGCCGCGGAAGGCGCCACCGTCGCGGCGGCCGCCCGCAAGCCCGAGGCGACGCCCGGGGTGACGCCCTGGCCGGTCGACCTCTCCGACGCCGCGGCCGTGGACCGGCTCGTGCCCGAGGTGGTCTCCGCCCACGGCCGTCTGGACGTCCTCGTCGTGAACACCCCCGGGCCGCGGATCCTGCCCTTCCTGCAGACCGAGCGCGCCGACTGGGACCTCGCCTACGACCAGCTGGTGCGCCCCGCCGTGCAGCTGGCCTCCGCGGCGAGCCGCGTCATGGTCGAGCAGGGCGGCGGATCGATCCTCTTCATCACCTCCACCTGGGTGAAGCAGCCGCAGCCCGGCGGCGTGCTGTCCGCCTCGATGCGCTCACTGATCTCCGCGCTGTCCAAGCAGATGGCCGTAGAGCTCGCCCCGCACGGCGTCCGGGTCAACCAGCTGATGCCCGGCGCCACCGGAACCGACCGGATGCGCCGCATCAACCGCGCCAAGGCCGAGGCCAACGGCACCACCGAGGACGAGGAGCAGGCCAAGGTCGTCTCCGCGATCCCGCTCGGCCGCTGGGCCGAGTCCGAGGAGATCGCCCGCGCCGCGGCCTACCTGGTCTCGCCCGCGGCGGCCTTCACCACCGGCCAGGCCCTCGCCGTCGACGGCGGGGCCATCCGCTCCACCCTGTGACGGGCCGTCAGCCGCCGTCCGCACCGGGCACACCGCCCGCCCCCGGTACACCGCACGCAGCGCGCAGCACCGCGCACCGACAGACCCGAAGGAGCACCACCGCCATGCCCAAGACCCTGCGAGAACTCTTCGTCGACCAGTACCGCCTGTGCAAGCTGCGCGCCGAGGAGACCGTCGCGGTCATCTCCGAGCTCGGCCACAAGCAGGAGTACGCCGAGGCTGCGGTCGCCGCCGCCCGCGACCTGGGCGCCGGGGCCCTGGTGCTGACCGCCTCCAGCCTGTCCAACCCGATGCTGCCGCCCTACGAGGCCGACGGCCGTGAGATCGCCGCGCTGCTCGCCGCGGCCGGCGAGTGCGACCTGGTCATCGACGTCACCGTCGGCGGCCTCATCCACTCCGACGTCCGCACCCGGATCACCGGCAACGGCAAGCGGATGCTCTTCGTGGCCGAGCCCGCCGACGTGCTGGAGCGGCTGATGGGCGACGAGTCGCTGCGCGCCACCGTCGAGGCCGGCGGCCGGATGCTCAAGGCCGGCTCCGTGCTGCACGTCACCAGCCCGGCGGGCACCGACCTCACCGCCGACATCTCCGGCCCCGACCTGCCGGTCACCCACCAGTGGGGCTACGTCGACGAGCCCGGCCGCTGGGACCACTGGCCCTCCGGCTTCGTCGCCTGCTTCCCGCACGACCGCACCGCCGAGGGCACCGTGGTGCTCCAGCCCGGCGACATCCTGATCCCCTGGCAGCGGCCGGTGCGCGACACCGTCACCCTGACGATCGAGAAGGGCTTCATCAGCGGCGTCGAAGGCCCGGGCAACGACGCCTTCGTGCTGCGCGACTACATGGAGGCCTGGAACGACCCGGAGGTGTGGGCCGTCTCCCACATGGGCTGGGGCGTCCACCCGATCGCCCGCTGGTCCGCCCTCGACGTCTACGAGCCGCGCTCCCTGTACGGGCAGGAACTGCGGTCCACCGCCGGCAACTTCATGTGGTCCACCGGCCCCAACCGGTTCGCCGACCGCGAGACCCCCGCGCACCTCGACATCCCCATGCGCGGCTGCACCGTCGAGATCGACGGCACCGCCGTGGTCCGCGACGGCAAGCTGGTCCCGGCGCCGGGGGAGGAGAAGTGACCGCCGTGGACGCCGGCACGCTGCAGGGCGCGATCCTCGCCCTCGCCCGGGACACGGCGCTGCTGGAACGCTTCCGCGCCGACCCGGCCGCGGTCGGCCCCGAACTCGGCCTGGACGCCGAGTGGGCGCGCGTCATCGCCTCCGGCGACCGCGACCGGCTGCGCTCGGCCGGCCTGGTCGACGGGGTCACGATCCTGGTCGGCCGCTGGTTCGCCGACGACCTCGGGGACTCCGCCAGCTCCGGCCGGTTCCTGGTCAACACCTCCGCGCCGCTACCCGAGCCCGAGGTGCCCGAGCAGCTGGTGTTCGCCGGCGGCTGCTCCCACGTGCCGGACCTGCTGGCGCGCCCCGAGATCGACCCCGCCGACGGCGTGGAGCGGCTCACCGCGGGCTACCGGCGGCTCGCCGAGGCGCTCGCCGCCGCCGACCCCGACGTGCTGCTGGTCACCGCCGACTGCCACTTCCAGACCTTCCGGACCGGTGCGTTCGTGATCGGGACCGGAGCCGCGCACACCGGCTCCATGGAGTTCTTCAAGCGCCCCGACCTCGACCTGCGGCTCACCGGTGCCCCGGCCTACGCGCGCGCCCTGGTGGACGCGGTACGCGCCGAGGGCCTGGAGGTGGAGGAGGCCGACCGCGTCGACCTCGACCACGGCCTGATCGTGCCGCTGCGGCAGCTGCTGCCGCGTCCGGACCTGCCCGTCGTGCCGATCATCACCCAACCCGCCCGCGCCTTCTCGCCGTTCGGAGCGCGCGCGTTCGGCGAGGTGCTGCGCGGCGTGATCGCCGCCCGGCCGCAGAAGGTGGCGGTGCTGGCGACCGGAGGTCTCTCGCACTGGCTGGACCCGGGCAAGTTCGGCGGCGTGGACGTCGAGTTCGACACCTACGTGTTGGAGATGCTGCAGGCCGGCCGCGGCGGCGACCTCGCGAACCTGGAGCCCTACGCGCTGCTCGACCACGGCCAGTACGAGTTCCCCAACTGGCTGGTCATGCTGGGCGTCACCGGCCCCGGGGTGCGGGGCCAGGTCCACGCCTACGAGCCGATGGAGGCCTCCGGCGGCGGCTGGACGGTGGTCGAGATGCAGCTGCCGCAGACCGCGGCGGCCGGGACGGGAGCGCCGGGCGATGGCTGAGCGCACCCTGCGGGTCGGGCTCACCCAGTGGCACGCCACCCGCGACCTCCAGGCCAACCTCGCCCTCGCGGTGAAGGCCGTGCGGGAGACCGCCGCGGCCGGCGCGGACCTCGTCCTGCTGCCCGAGAACGGCCTCATGCTCGGCACCAACGTGGAGATGCGCGACGCCGCGCTTCCCGCCGACGCGCCGGAGCTCACCGCCCTGCGCGAAGCCGCCCGGGAGGCGGGTGCCGCGGTCGTCCTCGGCGGCTTCAAGCGCCGCCGCGAGGACGGCGCGATCCGCAACACCGCGCTGGTCATCGGCCCGGACGGCCGGGACGCCGGCGGCTACGACAAGATCCACCTGTTCGACGCCCGGATCGACGGCCGCTCCTTCGAGGCCTCCGGAGTCGAACTCCCCGGCGAGCGGCCCGCGTTGATCCGCGTCGCCGGCACCCTGGTCGGCCTCACCATCTGCTACGACGTCCGCTTCCCCGAGCTGTACCGGAACCTGGCGCTGGCGGGCGCCGAGGTGCTCCTCGTCCCGGCGGCGTTCACGCACCGCACCGGGCAGGCGCACTGGGAGGTCCTGCTGCGCGCCCGCGCGGTGGAAAACTCCGCCTACGTGGTCGCCTCCGCTACCGTACGAGGCGCGGAAACGGGGACCGGCCGGGACGCCGACGCCTTCCCCACCTACGGCCACGCCCTCGCGGTCGGGCCGTGGGGCGAGGTGCTGGCGGACCTCGGCGAGGCCGCGGCGGCCTGGCGGGTGGTGGAACTGGACCTGGACGCGGTGGCGCGCGCCCGCGAGGCGCTGCCCGTGCTGCGCGGGGTCCGCCCTACGGCGACCGGCGCCGCGCCGCGGATGATCGAGGTCGGGGTCCCGGAGCCGTCCGGGGCCGAGCGGATGACAGGGGAGCGGGGATGACCGGGAGCGCGGGGGAGCGGCCGCAGGACGACGGCGTGGTCCGCGAGGGCGAGGCCTTCGGGATCGGCAACGAGTTCGCGGGGGTCCGGGTCCGCAAGGTGTGGACCCGGCAGGGCGAGCGGCTGGAGCTGTACGTGCCCAAGCGCGGGTACCGGATCCTGCTGGACGCCATGCAGCTGGAGATCGTGGCGGCGCAGGATCCGGCGAAGTTCAGCGAGCTGTTCGCCGCCTCGTTCGGCGCCGACGAGGAGGGCGGCCGCCGATGAGCGGTGAGTCTCGCCCCGGGAACACCGTCGAAGGCGTCTACCTGGTCCTGCGCGAGCGGATCATCGACGGTGTCTATCCGCCCGGCATGCGGCTGTCGCAGGGCGGCCTCGCCGCCGAGCTGGAGATCTCGCGTACCCCCCTGCGTGAGGCCCTGCACCGGCTGGAGGCGGACGGGCTGGTGGTCGCCGAGGCCAACCGGGGCATGCAGGTCGCGCCGACGAGCGTGGAACAGGTCGAGCAGTACTACGCGCTGCGCCTCCTCGTCGAGCCGCCGACCACCGCCGGCATCGTGGCCCTGCTCACCGACCAGGACCTGGACCGGATGGCCGCCGACCTGGCCGCGATGGAGTCGGCCCACCACCGCATCCGCGACTTCCAGGAGGTGCACCTCCGCTTCCACCAGACGGCGGTGGCCCGCTACCCGCGGGCGCTGGCCGAACTGACCGACTCGCTCGCCCTGAAGATCTTCCGCCACCAGCGGCTGTATCTCTCCCACCCGGAGGTTCCGGAGCACTTCACCTCCGTGGACCGCATGTTCCTCGACGCGGTGCGCGCCCGCGACCCCGAACTCGCGCGCCAGGTCCTCGAGTTCCACCTCATCGACGCCGGCCTCGGACTCGTCCTCGACGCCGAGCCCGACCACGGCTTCGACGCCCTGCTGATCGCCGCGCGAGGACTCGGCATCGAGATCGAGACCGACGAGAAGGGACGGATTCGGCAGCGCCCCGCGGCGATCTCCTGGTCCCGCCCCGGGAGCCGCGACTCGCTCGCGCTGGAGACCTCCAACCTGCGCCACCCCTGACGCCCGGCCTCCCGCTTCCGAGCGGGCGTGCGGTTCAGCGGCCGACCCCGGCCGCCCGCACGCCCGCCGGCCCCGCACACCCCGAAGCACCTACCATCCCGCCCCGCCGCAAGGAGAACCCATGGCCACCGCCCCCGCCTACCGAGTCGGCATGATCGTGCCCAGTTCCAACACCACCATGGAGACCGAGATCCCGGCCATGCTGCGGGCCCGGGAGGAGATCCGCCCCGAGCGGTTCACCTTCCACTCCTCCCGGATGCGCATGCAGCACGTCGACCCGGAGCAGCTCAAGGCCATGGATGCGGAGTCGCTGCGCTGCGCCGTCGAACTCGCCGACGCCGAGGTCGACGCGATGGCCTACGCCTGCCTGGTGGCGATCATGGCCCAGGGCCCGGGCTACCACCGCACCAGCCGCGAGAACCTCACCGCGGCCGCCGGCGGCGGCACTCCCGTGCTCACCTCCGCCGGCGCCCTCGTCGAGGCGCTGCATCACCTCAGCGCCAAGCGGATCGCGGTCATCGCCCCCTACCTCAAGCCGCTCACCGCCACCGTCTGCGCCTACATCGAGGCCGAGGGCATCGAGGTCCGCGAGTCGGTGAGCCTGGAGGTCCCCGACAACCTCGCCGTCGGCCGGCTCGACCCGGAGAACCTGGTCGGCATCGCCGCCGGCATCGACACCACCGGGCTGGACGCGCTGGTGCTCAGCGCCTGCGTCCAGATGCCCTCGCTGCCCGTCGTCCAGCGTGTGCAGGACAGCGTCGGCATCCCGGTGGTGACCGCCGCGGTGGCGACGGTCTGGCGCACCCTGCGCGAACTCGGGCTCGACCCGGTCGTCCCGAACGCCGGCCGTCTCCTCGCCGAAGCGCCCGCGGCCTGAACCCCCGAACCACCGCACCCCCGAACCACCTGAACCCGGAACCACCTGTACCTGGAACCACCTGCACGCCCTCATCTCTCCGGCCCCCGAGAAGGGAACCCCCATGCCAGGTCGGAACGCGGAACTCGAGATCACCTACGAGGACGACCCCAGAGTCGTCCAGGAGCAGCGCACCGAGGACTATGCGGCCCACGCCGTCCCCGTGACCGCCCGGGTGGGGCGGTTCAAGCTGCTGATGTCCAGCTGGTCGCTGCTGAGCGCCATGGTCTGGCTGTTCTACGGCGCGCTGGTGGCCGGCATGGTCGGCACCGGCCAGGCGCTGATCGGCCTGGTGGCCACCGTCCTCGTCTACAGCGTCCTCGGCTGGGTGCTCACCGGCTGGGGCACCCGCTGGGGGCTCAACAGCACTCTGCTCTCCCGCCGCATGTTCGGCGCCTACGGGGCGGTGCTGACCGCACTGCTGCTCGCCGCCACCACGCTGTACTACGCGGTCTTCGAGAGCAGCGTGCTGGCCCAGGCCTTCCGCATCAGGTTCGGCGGCCCCGGCCTGCACTGGTGGTACCTGATCGTGGTGGTGGCGCTGCTGCCGCTGATGCTCGGCAGCGTGCAGACCTGGATGGACCGGCTCAACGCCTACCTGCTGCCGCTGTACGTCGTCGGCATGGTCGCCGCCGTCGTGGTGGCGGCGGTGAAGTACGGCAACGGCTCGCAGTGGTTCCACTTCGCCGGCTCGATCCCGGCCGCCGCGCGGCCCGCGCCCGGCTGGCTGATGGCCTTCGCCCTCTACATGGGCATCTGGATCAACATGCCGATCACGGTCGAGTTCTCCCGCCTGGGCCGCCCGCAGGACCTGCGCTTCCACCAGCACGTCACCTTCGGCTGGGTCTTCTACATCTGGCTGTTCCTGCTCAACGGCCTCGCCGGGATCTACCTCACCTCCACCGTGCTGCCGGCCGGCTCTGCCGGCGAGACCGGCGTGGTGCAGGCGCTGGTGAAGGTACTCGGGGTGTGGGGCGTGCTGCTCATCGTGGTCACCCAGGTCCGCATCAACACCCTCAACTACTACGTCTCGTCAACCAACTGGGGCCGGCTCGCGCAACGGCTCGCGGGGCTGCGGCTGCCCCGGATAGCCTGGGTGGTCGCGGTGGCGGTCGTCGCCTTCCTGCTGATGCTCACCGACGTCTTCAGCTACCTGCAGTCGGCGATGAACTGGCAGGGCGTGTTCCTGGTGAGCTGGGTCGGCATCGTGGTCACGCACTTCGTGACGCGGCCGGCCGAGCGCCGCAGCGGACCGGAGTTCCGGCCGGGCCGGCTGAAGGCCGTCACCCCCGGGCTCGCGGTGTGGATCGCGGCCTCCGGTATCGGCATCTGGCTCACCCGGAGCAGCCGCTCCCTGCCCACGCTCTCCAGCCTGGCCCCGCTGGTGGCGCTCGGCGTCAGCGTGGTGCTCTACGCCCTGGTCCTCGCCTTCGGGCCGTCCAGCCTGGTCGAGCGCGGCGCGGACCCGCGCGACGAGGTCGCCGACCCGCAGGCCGCCCGCATCGCCTGCACGGTCTGCTCCCGCTCGTACACGGCCGTGGAGATGGACCGCGACCCGGCCCGCGACGGCGCCGCGGTGTGCACCGGATGCGCGGAGACCGACCGGGTCTTCCTGCGCGCGGCCCGGTCCCAGGGCCCCGGCGCGGGCGCCGCCGAGACCGAGCCCTCCGCCGCCCGCGTCTGAGCCGGCGCCCGTGCCCCACGTACCACCGACCGAGAGGAAGACCCATGTCCACCGCCCAGCCCGTGCCCGAGACGGTCTCCGCCCTGTTCCGCCCGGGCCGCATCGCCGGACTCGACCTCGCCAACCGGATCGTGAAGTCCCCTCAGACCACCGCCCTCGCCAACCAGGACGGCACCGTCACCCCGCGCCTGGTCGACCACTACAAGCGGCTCGCCGAGGGCGGGGCCGGCCTGATCATCGTCGAGTACAGCTACGTCGACGACGACGCCAGCAAGTCCATCCACGCCCAGGTCGGCATCTCGCGCCGGGACCACATCGCGGGCCTCGGCTGGCTCACCGACGAGGTCCACGCGGCCGGCGCGAAGATCGGCATCCAGCTGGAGCACTGCGGCCGCCAGCGCTTCCTCGGCACCCTCCCCATCAAGACAGCCTCCGACGTCTCCTGGGACTACGTCGAGTCCCAGTACGGCAACCGGCCCAGCCCGATGACCGAGGACGAGATCGCCGGCGTCGTCCGCTCCTTCGCCGACGCCGCCGAACGCGCCGTCAAGGCCCGCTTCGACCTGGTAGAGGTGCACGCAGGCCACGGCTACCTGCTCACCAACTTCCTCTCCCCGCACACCAACAAGCGCACCGACCGGTACGGCGGCTCTTTCGCGAACCGGTCGCGGCTGACCCTCGAGGTGGTCCGCGCGGTGCGCGAACGCCTCCCCGAGGGCTTCCCGCTCAGCGTCCGGCTCTCGGTGACCGACTACGAGGCCGACGGCATCCCGGTCGAGGAGAGCGTCGAACTCGCCCGCCTCCTGGAGCAGGCCGGCGTCGACGTGATCCACGCCTCCGGCGGCCACCACGCGCTGATGCAGTACGAGGTCAGCCCCTGGTACATGCCGCGGGCCCTGCACCGCTGGGGCTGGGAGAAGATCAAGGCGGCGGTGTCCGTCCCGGTCATCGGCTCCGGCTCGCTGGTCAGCCCCGAGGTCGCCGGTGCGATCGTCGCCGAGGGCAGCGCGGACTTCGTCTCCCTGGGCCGGGCGATGCTCGCCGACCCCGACTGGTCCCGCAAGGCGCGCGAGGGGCGGCTGCTCGACATCGTCCCCTGCATCCGCTGCAACGACGGCTGCCTTGACCGCGGTCTCAACGCCGGCCGCAGCACCGGCTGCGCGGTCAACCCCGAGATGGGCGAGGAGTACCGCTTCCCCGTCACCCCGGCCGACAAGCCCCGCCGGATCGCGGTCGTCGGAGGCGGCCCGGCCGGACTGAGGGCCGCCGCCGTCGCCGCCGACCGCGGGCACCGGGTCACCCTGTTCGAGCCCGGCGAACTCGGCGGCCTGCTCACCGTCCTCGGCCGCTCCGAGCGCCGCCAGGACATCACCGCCCTGCGCCGGCACCTGGTCCACCAGGTCCGCACCCGCCCGATCGAGATCGTCGCCGAGGCCACCGACCCCGACGCCCTTGCCGCCGGCGTCTGGGACCAGGTCCTGCTCGCCACCGGCGCCGCCCCCGTCGAACTCGCCGGCGCTCAGCTCGCCGAGCGGCTCACCGACGCCTCCTCCCTCATCTCCCCGGTCGCGGTCGCCGGCGGCGGTCTCACCGGCGCCGACACCGCGCTCTGGCTCGCCGAGGCCGGCCACGAGGTCACCCTGCTCGAAGCCGGGCCCGAACTCCTCACCCACGCCGAGGTGTTCACCGACGCGATGGGACTTCCCGGGCTACTCGCCGAGCATGGGGTCACCGTCCGCACCGGCGCCCGGGTCACCGGCGTCGAGACCGGGGGCGCGCGCCTGGAGGACGGCACACTCGTCCCCGCGGCGACCGTCGTCGCCGACCTCGGCCGCCGAGCCGACACCGCCTTCGCCGACGAACTGCGGGCCGCCGCGCCCGGCCTCGACGTCGTCGTACTGGGCAACGCCGCCGCCCCCGGACGGGTCCTGGACGCGCTGCACGGCGCGTTCTTCACCGCCCGCCGCGCCTGATACCGTCCGCGAACCCGAGGAGAGGAGGGCACCCGCCATGGGTGTGCTGGAGGGCAAGTCGGTGGTGCTCACCGGCGCCGGAGCCGGCATCGGACGCGCCGTCGTCCACCGCTACGTCGCCGAGGGCGCCCGGGTGGTCGCCGTCGACCGGGACGCCGCCGGCGTGCGGAGCCTGCACGAGGAATTCGGCGACGCCGTCCTGCCGCTGACGGCCGACGTCAGCACCTGGGAGGACAACCGGCGGGCGGTGCGGGCCGCGGTGGACGCCTTCGGCCGGCTCGACGTCTTCGTCGGCAATGCCGGGATCAGCGACGCCGCCCGCCCGCTCGAAGATATCCCCGGCGAGGACCTGCCCGGGGCCTTCCAGGAGCTCTTCGGCGTCAACGTGCTCGGGCCCCTGCTCGGGGCCCGGGCGGCGCTGCCCGAACTCGTCCGCACCGCCGGCTGCGTCATCCTCACCGGCTCCTACGCCGGCGAGCACGCCGCCGGCGGCGGGGTGCTCTACACCGCGTCCAAGCACGCCCTGCTCGGCGTGGTGCGCCAGCTGGCGTATGAGTTCGCGCCCGACGTGCGGGTCAACGGCGTCGCGCCCGGCGTGGCGCCGACCCGGCTCGGCGGGATCCGCGCCCTCGGGCAGCAGCCCGCCGAGTCGGTGCTCGACGGCACCGACCAGGTGCTGCCGCTGCGGCGGGTGCCGTCCACCGACGCCTACGCGGGCCTGTTCACCCTGCTCGCCGACCCCGCCGACTCCGGGCACATGACCGGCTCGATGCTCACCGCGGACTCCGGCCTCGCTATCCGCGGGCTCGCCCGCCCCGGCGGCCGGGTGCGCTGAAGTCTGCGCGGTCTCCTCCGTCCGCCGGATTTTTCGCGCACGATGGTAGAAGCGTGGCCGGCCCGTTCGTCGTGAGGGTGTCAGCACCGCTCGAACGAGGAGTGACCGTGAAGTACCTGCTGCTGGTGTGCCCCGACCCGACCGCCGAGGCCGGGGGAGACGACGCCGACACCGATCCGGGTCCCTGGGTGGAGGAGACCACCCGCCGGGGGATCCGCGTCCTGGGCGACCGCCTCCGCCCGCCGGAGGACTCCACCACCGTCCGCGTCCGCGGCGGCGAGGTCCTGGTCACCGACGGCCCGTTCGCCGAGACCAAGGAGCAGTTCGGCGGCTTCGACGTGCTCGAGTGCGCCGACCTCGACGAGGCGATCGAGGTGGCCGCCAAGCACCCGATGGCCAGGTACGGCGTCATCGAGCTCCGCCCGTTCTGGACGCTGTGGTCCGAGGAGTGACGCCGGAGACCGACACCGCGACGGCCTCCGCCCCCCAGCGGGTGGCGGAGGCCGTCGAGGCCGCCTACGCCCGCGAATGGGGCCGGATCGTCGCGACGCTCATCCGCGCCACCGGCGACTGGGACCTCGCCGAGGAATGCGCGCAGGACGCCTTCGCCCGCGCCGTCGAACGCTGGCCGCGCGACGGCGTGCCGCAGCGCCCCGGCGCCTGGCTCACCACCACCGCCCGCAACCGCGCCCTCGACCGGCTGCGCCGCAGCGCGACCGAGGCGGCCAAGCTCCGCCTGCTCGCCTCCTCGGGGCCCGGCCCCGCCGAGGAGCCCGGACCCGAGGCGGCCCTCGCCGGCTACGGCCTCGCCGGCGAGAGCCCCCTCGGGGCCGGCCCGCTCGCCGACGATCGCCTCCGCCTGATCTTCACCTGCTGCCACCCCGCCCTGCCCATGCAGGCCCGGGTCGCGCTCACCCTGCGCACCCTCGCCGGACTGACCACCGCCGAGATCGCCCGCGCCTTCCTCGTGCCCGAACGCACCATGGGCCAGCGCATCTTCCGCGCCAAGGACAAGATCCGCAACGCCGGCATCCCCTACCGCGTCCCGCCGCCGCACCTGCTGCGCGAACGCACCGCCGGCGTCCTGGCCGTGCTCTACCTCCTCTTCAACGAGGGATACTGCGCCTCCACCGGCCCCGACCTGCTGCGCCCGGACCTCAGCGGCGAGGCGCTGCGCCTGGCGCGGACCCTGGTCGAGCTGATGCCCCGGCACCCGGAAGCGCTCGGCCTGCTCGCGCTGATGCTGCTGCACGACGCGCGCCGCGCCGCCCGCACCGACGCCGACGGCGCGCTGGTGACCCTCGAACGGCAGGACCGCTCGCTGTGGAACCGCGAGCAGATCGACGAGGGCCTGCGGTTGCTCGATACGGCCCTCGCCAAGCGCAGGCCCGGTCCCTACCAGATCCAGGCCGCCATCGCCGCCTGCCACGCGGGCGCCGCGCGCGCCGAGGACACCGACTGGCCGCAGATCGCCCTGCTCTACCGCGAACTCGCCCGCCGCGCGCCGGGCCCCGTCGTCGAACTCAACCGCGCCGTCGCCGTCGGCATGGCGGACGGCCCCGAGCGCGGACTCGCCCTCCTTGACGCCCTGGAGACCTCCGGCGGCCCTGGACCCGCAGCCGGCGGCGGCCACCTGCTGCCGGCCGCCCGCGCGGGACTCCTGCAGCGCCTCGGCCGGACGGCCGAAGCCGCCGAGCAGTACCGGCAGGCCCTCGCCGCGGAACCCTCCGGCGCCGAACGACGCCATTTGGAGGCCGAGTTGGCCAGCCTTGCCGACTCCCCGCGGCCCGCCGCCTCCGGGGGCTGAACCGGCTCCCACGCGCGGGCCGCGCGCCCCGCCGCGCGCGGGTCGCGCACGACACACCGAAACCGCGTGTCAGACCACGTCCGGCCTGGAAGGATGACCCGTCGGAGGCCATACCCCGGCCTGCTCCTGTGAGGTGCCTGTGATGGGTGAACGGCGGACCGACCGGACCTCCGGCGCGCCGACCGCAACCGAGACCGCTACCGCGGCCGAACTCTCCGCCCTGCCCGGGACCGCCGCGCCCGGGACCGCCGCGCCCGGAGCCGCGGCCTCCGAGGGCGAGCCCGCCAACGGCCGCCGCCCCACCCTGGAGGACGTCGCCCGCCGGGCCGGCGCCTCCCGCTCCACCGTCTCGCGCGTGATCAACGGCGACCCGCGGGTGCGCCCCGAGGCAGCCGCGCGCGTCCGCTCCGCCGTCGCCGAACTCGGCTACGTCCCCAACCAGGCCGCCCGCCGCCTGGTCACCCGCCGTAGCAGCGCCGTGGCGCTGGTGATCACCCAGCCGCAGGACAGGCTCTTCGTCGATCCCTACTTCGACGTCCATCTGCGCGGCGTCCGGCGGGAGTTGGCGCGGCACGGCGCGCAGCCGGTGCTGCTGTTCGTCGAGGAGCAGGCCGACTACCCCCGGGTGGCCGAGTTCCTCAGCGGCGGACACGTCGACGGCGCCCTGCTGTTCTCCCTGCGCGCCGACGACCCGCTGCCCGGCATGCTGGAACGGATGGGCCTGCCCGCCGTGCTCAGCGGCCACACCGTCCTCGACCCCGCGGACGGAGGCGGACGCTACGCCTTCGTCGACATCGACAACCGCGGCGGCGCCCGGCAGGCCGTGCGGCACCTCGCCGGGCTCGGGCGGCGCCGGATCGGCACCGTGACCGGCCCGCTCGACCAGATCCCGGCGCTCGACCGGCTCGCCGGCTACCGCGACGTACTGCCCGACGCGCCGCCGGAGCTGATCGCCGAGGGCGACTACACGCTCGCCGGCGGAGCCGCGGCCACGTCCGCCCTGCTGGACCGCTGCCCCGACCTCGACGGTCTCTTCGTCGCCTCCGACCTGATGGCCTCCGGCGCGCTGCGGACCCTGCGCGAACGCGGCCGAGCCGTCCCGGACGACGTCGCCGTCGTCGGCTTCGACGACCTCACGCCCATCGCCGAGTCCACCACCCCGCCGCTGACCACCGTCCACCAGGACATCGAGGAGATGTGCCGCGAGCTCGTCCGCCTCCTCCTCAGCCGCACGACCCCCGACACCCTGCCCTCCACCATCCTCCCCACCCGCCTCACCCTCCGCTCCTCCGCCTGAGGCGGCGGGCTCGCCTCCGGCGCCGACCCTGCCGGGCCACCGCTCACGCCGACTCGCGGACCATCAGACGGCAGGGGACGCGGTGGACGCCGGGGGAGGGGCGGGCGTCGATGGCGTCGAGCAGGCGCAGCGCCGCGACCCGGCCGATCTCCGTCAGGCCGACGTCGATCGTGGTCAGCGGCGGCCGGGCGGCCAGGGCCATGGTGTCCCAGTTGTCGTAGCCGACCACCGCGACCCGGTCCGGGACCGCGATGCCGCGCTCGCGCAGCGTGTCCGTGACGCCGCGGGCGATCTGGTCGTTGCCGCAGAAGAACGCATCGGTGTCCGGTGCGGCCAGCAGCACCGCGTGCGCCGCGCGCCGCCCCCAGGCCTCGCTCCAGTCCCCGAAGTGCGCCTTCCCGGTGGACAGCCGGAATCCCGCCGCGGCCAGGCACTCCTCGGCGTAGCGGGCCCGGTCGGCCGCCGCGGCGTGGTGCGCCGGGCCGGTGACGTGCGCGACCCTGGTCCGGCCGGTGGCCAGCAGGTGCTCGATCGCGAGCCGGCAGCCCTGGGACTCGTCGGACACCACCGAGATGTCCGCGGGGTCGGTGGACGGCGACAGCGCGTAGACCACCGGCACCGTGTCGTGGACCCCGCTCAGCGGCGGGCGCGGGTCGATCCGGCGGCCGGTGACGATGATGCCGTCCACCCGGCGGTCCATCAGGTTCCTCAGGTGGTGCTGCTCGCGGATCAGGTCCCCGCGGGTGTCGCACAGCAGCACCGAGATCTCGCCCGCGCCCAGCGCGTCCTCCGCGCCGAGCAGCACGGGCGTGCTGAACCGGCCGATGCCGTCCGTGGTGATCAGCCCGACCGTCCAGCTGCGCCCGGTGTGCAGGCTCTGGGCCTGGCGGTTGGGGCGGAAGTCGAGGTTCTGCGCGGCGTCGAGGACCCGGTCGCGGGTCTCCGGGCGCATCCGGCCGGAGCCGCTGAGCGCCTTCGAGGCCGTGCCCACGCTGACGCCGGCCAGGGCGGCGACGTCGGCCAGGGTCGCTCTGGCCCGGGGCGCCGGCCGGGATCCGGTACGCATCCGCTCCGCCACGCGCAATCCTTTGCCTCAGAAGCCGTTGCGGGCTCATGGTGCCATCTCCGCCCGGCGATGACCAGAACCGCGCAATCCTTTGCCGTTCCTGCGAGCACCCTTGACGCGCGGGCCGCCCGACCCTACGTTTCGGGCCTGGAAAAGGGTTGCGCAGTTGCGCGTCAGCCAGGCGTGCCCACCCGCCGCCTCCATGACGCGGCGTCAGCACACCGCCGCCGCGCCGTCCGTACGCCGCCAGGCATCGATCCGGGGAGTCCCATGTCCCGTACGTCACCCGCCCCCTCCGGCGCCGGACCCGTCCGGCCCGGTCCGCGGTCGCGGGCGGTCCTCCGCCCGGCGACCGCCCCGGCCGTCACGGGGGGCTTCTGGTTCGAGCGCAGGGAGGTCAACGCGCGAGTGGGTATCCCGCAGGGGCCGGAACTGCTGGAGTCGGCGGGCAACCTGCACAACCTCCGGCTGGCCGCCGGTGCCGAGACCGGCGCGTTCCAGGGCGACTACCCCTTCCAGGACACCGACGTCTACAAGTGGCTGGAGGCCGCCGCCTGGCAGCTCGGCCAGGCCGCCGGCGCCGAGGACGGCGGCAGCGCCGAGGACGGCGGCAGCGCCGAGGACGGCGGCAGCGCCGAGGACGGCGGAAGCGCCGGCCTCGCCGCCGAAGTGGAGCGCATCATCGCCCTCGTCGCGGCGGCCCAGCAGGACGACGGCTACCTCAACACCTGGTTCCAGACCGGAAAGGGCGACGGCCGCTGGAGCGACCTGCGCTGGGGCCACGAGCTGTACAGCGCGGGCCACCTGATCCAGGCCGCCGTCGCCCACCACCGCTCCACCGGCCGCACCGAACTCCTCGACGTCGCCGTCAAGTTCGCCGACCACATCGACACCGTCCTCGGGCCGCCCGGCAGCGGCCGCCCGCTCGACAGCTTCGACGGCCACCCCGAGATCGAGACCGCCCTCGTCGAACTCCACCGCGAAACAGGCGAGCAGCGCTACCTCGACCTCGCCGGCTACTTCGTCGACCGGCACGGCCACGGCATCCACGGCCACGACGCCTACTGCCAGGACCGCGTCCCGGTCCGCGAGGCCGAGACCGTCGAGGGCCACGCGGTCCGCCAGCTCTACCTGCTGGCCGCCGTCGCCGACCTCGCCACCGAGACCGGCGAACAGGCCCTCGCCGACGCCGCCGCCCGCCTGTGGCACGCCATGGTCACCACCAAGACCCACCTCACCGGCGGCGTCGGCGCGCACCACGACAAGGAGGAGTTCGGCGACCCCTACGAACTCCCCAGCGAGCGCGCCTACTGCGAGACCTGCGCCGCCATCGCCTCGATCCAGTTCAGCTGGCGGATGGCGCTGCTCACCGGCGAGGCCCGGTACAGCGACCTGATCGAACGCACCCTCTACAACGGCTTCCTGGCCGGCATGTCGCTGGACGGCGAGAGCTGGCTGTACGTCAACCCGCTGGCCGTGCGCGACGGTTACGTCGACCGGGGCAGCGACCAGTCCTCCCGGCGCACCCGCTGGTTCCGCTGCGCCTGCTGCCCGCCGAACGTGATGCGGCTGCTCGCCTCGCTGCAGCACTACATCGCCTCCACCGACGGCCGCGGCGTCCAGCTGCACCAGTACGCCACCGGCCGCTACTCGGGCGAGGCCAGGGGGTCGGGAGCCGGCGGAGCCGCAGGCCCGTCCCCCGTCACCGTCGCCGTCGAGACCGCCTACCCCTGGCAGGGGCGGATCGCCGTCACAGTCGAGCGGACTCCCGACGCGCCCTGGACGCTCTCGCTGCGCCTGCCGCAGTGGTGCGACGGGCACACCCTGACCCTCGCCGACGGCAGCCCGGTCACCGACGCGGTCGCCGAGGACGGGTGGCTGCGCGTCACCCGCGTCTGGACGCCCGGCGACACCGTCGTCCTCACCCTGGACCTCAGCCCGAGACTCGTCCGCGCCGACCCGCGGGTGGACGCGGTCCGCGGCTGCGTGGCCATCGAGCGCGGCCCGCTCGTGCACTGCCTGGAGCAGGTCGACCACCCCGGCGGGGGACTGGACGACGTGGTGATCGACACCTCCGTCCCGCTCGCCGTCAAGGACCGCCCCGACCTGCTCGGCGGCATCACCACCGTGGTCGCCTCCGGCCACCGCCGCCCGCTCCCGGAGACCGGCTGGTGGCCCTACAGCCAGGCGCGGACCCCCGCCGCGGCCTCCGCCCCCGGCCCCGGCACGGAACCGGCCACCGACCAGGGAGCTTCCGCCCGGGCCGCCGATCAGGGCACGGCGCTCGAACTCACCGCCGTGCCGTACTACGCCTGGGCGAACCGCGGGCCGGGCAGCATGCGCGTCTGGCTGCCCGAGTCCTGAACCTCCCGCACCACCCCCACCCCCCCCCCCCCCCCCCCCCCCCCCCCCCCCCCCCCCCCCCCCCCCCCCCCCCCCC